>PPYF01267909.1_pt1 | contig 19305 bp, 14 predicted proteins | sample 1559871 | NCBI WGS metagenome assembly PPYF01 (sample SAMN08240021, study PRJNA423297) | Human gut metagenome, whole genome shotgun sequencing project. | reverse complement strand
ACTACTGGCGTGCGGAGTTTCGGTGCCGCAGGTGAATCAGATGGAGATCCATCCGACCAATACTGAGGAAGAGTTAACCGCCTGGTGCCGTCGTCACGGTATTTTAATGGAGGCATACTCTCCCTTGGGTGGAGAAGGGCGTTTATTGGTGGATGATCCCAGACTCGTGGGTATGCGTGATTACTATCATAAGACGGCAGCACAGATCATTTTACGTTGGGATCTGCAACGAGGGATCGCCGTGATCCCCAAGTCCGTACGTCCCGAGCGTATTAAGGAAAATGCCGATCTCTTCGATTTTGATCTCTCGCAGGGTGATATTGCCACGATCTCTGATATGAACAGCAATGATCGCCGCAACTATGATCCCGATAAGATAAATTCTCGTCCGTCCTGGATGGAGCCTAAGCTTACCGATTAATCAAAGCCTCCCAAGTCATAAGATTAGGGAGGCTTGCGGTAATGATCCCAAATTTATTCAAATGACAACACGTAGATTGTGATCAGACTAAAAAGTCAGAAATGATCTTACCGCCTCTTACCTGCAAGGCAGTCATGCCCGCAGCCTTAATTCCCTGCAGACCCACATTAGTATCTTCAAAAACAAGGCAGTCCTTGGGTTCTACCTGTACGCGCTCGGCGGCCACCAGGTAGGTATCGGGAGCAGGCTTGCAGTTTTTTACCTGATCGCTACTTACGATTGTTTGTACGTAGCCGTAAAGTCCGTGGCGCTTTAAAAGAGCCTCGGTCTCGGGTAACTGTGAACCGGTGGCGACAGCAGTTTTAAGATCGAGTTCGTGTGCTTTTTTTAAATAGCGGGCAATGGAGTCGTAGAACTCAATGTTTTGCATATACTTGCTACGGTAAATCTGAGTCTTAAGATTGGCAAGTTTAATTGGATCAAGATCCGTTCTGCCGGCCTTTTCAAGCATCATGCGACAGATCTCAGATGATCTGATCCCGCCTACACTCATGATGTACTCGTAATCTATAAGCGGCAGAGAGTATTCCGCAAGCACCTCGTTCCAGGCCTTAAGGTGCCAAGGCTCGGAATCGATAAGCGTTCCGTCCAAATCAAATATGAGGGCCTTGAAATGGCTGAAAATGGTTGCGTCCTCAATCATTCTTTATCTCCCGGCTTCTTTTTCCAATTCTTCAAGTATTTCTGGGGCAATGTGATCTTCTGTATCGTCGGGCCAATGCTGCGGATCAATGCTGACGAGATTTCCGCACTGATCGCGTAACACCACGCGTGAGATCTGGGCATTCAAAATAAGACGTTCACACATGGCGCAGGGGCGGTTTTGTACGGTAGGTTTACCGGAGGCCGCATCCGTTCCTGCCAAATATAAGGTCCCGCCGACTATGTCGAGCGGGTTGCCGTTGATGATGGCATTGGCTTCGGCATGAACGGCACGGCAGAGCTCATAATGAGTGCCCGGACGTATCTTCAGTCTTTGACGTAGACAGACCCCAAGATCGGTACAGTTGGCCCTGCATCTCGGGGCTCCGTTGTATCCCGTTGAAACAATACGCCCGTCCTGAGATACGATGACGGCCCCGTAACGACGGCGCAGACAGGTTGAACGCATGGAGACGGCTTCTGCAATTTCCATGAAGGATTCATCCTTGGTAGGTCTTATATAAGCATTGTCTTCCATGATATACCTCCAAAAGCCCTAATTACGATTGCAGATCATAGCAGAAACAAAGTTAATTATCGTCCTCTTGTGAATGATAAAAATTATGGAATTTAGAGATATATTTATATAGCAGAGGTGATTATAAAGACGAAAATGGCTGAATATAAGAGATAAGAATAATTTGAGTTTATAGGATAAAGAAATTAGCCAATTTATAAGAACTTATTATAAAAACAAAGATTAGCAATAATTACAAAATACATAATGAAAAGAAAATTCATAATTGTTCATAAAAAAGGATGGCTAAAAATATGCTTGGTTTTGTTGAGACTAAAATTATATAAATATGTGGCTAAAATCCATGCAAATTCATTAGTATTTGGTATAAGGGAATAAAAGAAAGTTGTTAAAAGGTTTAAAATTAAACTTTAAATATAAGAATATGATAAAAATGAATTAAAAATATAAAGAAAAGTCTATATTCAGTAATTAAGATGCTTTTATTAATATAAATTGCAACAGCATTAAAGAATAAATTAGTCGAAAATTATTTTAAGACAAAATATAATCTCTTTGTGACAAAGATGACTCATTGTGTCTCAATGTATAAATATGACTTGAAACACTCCTTAAGTGTCGTTAAATAATTGGTTAATGGCCCTTATTTAAGGCGAGGTATGTTTATACTGTTGACGAAAAGTTTTACGTAGGAAGGATTTTTTTTTATCGGTATGATTCAAAGCCAAAAGAAAAAGCGAGGTTGCGATGTTTATAGCCAATTATTCAAATTTAAATACCGCTACTCATAAAGCCATAGAAATTATTTAATTGTCAGATGATAAAAGTGGAAATTTCAGATAATGAACTTGTCACATTGATGCTGTGCTCTGATTTGGCATTATGCGGAGAAGAAAAGCCGTATTCTGATGCAGCATATTCTGCTTTTGCTAAAGCTTTATATCTGTCCGAGAAAGAACCTGCGGATCTTTTTAATATGAATGCTGATGATATTTAGACGGTTTGTAAAGATCATGCTCAGCTTTTTTCAAGGATCAGACGCAAGGATTTTGACCTATGCGTACCTCGTATGCTCAAGCGACATAAACAAATTATTGTTGAATTGAATGAGCTTATGAAAAAGGGGATAAGTGTAGTTACGAGAGCTAATAAATCATTATATCCTGCAATTTTAAGAAGAAAATTATTGGAAGCAGGCATTCCTATTCCCGCAGTCATTTATTATTCAGGCAATATTTCACTTGTTGATCGTTTTAACAGCTTGGCAGTAGTCGGATCCCGTAATTTGGAAAAGGATAGTGAAGCTGTTTTATTTACTGAAAAAGTGGTTAAAAAAGCCCTTAAGAGCGGTTATGCAATTGCGTCGGACGGAGCAAATGGAGTTGACAGCATTGCACAGGACGCAACCTTGTCAAGTGGTGGATTTTCAATAATTTGTGTATCAGACAGTCTCTTAAAAAAGATACAAAAAGCTGAAATTAGACATGCAATTCTTGACGAGCTGAGTGTGTATTTATCACTTGTAAATCCAAAACAGAGATTTTTAAGCTATAACGCTATGGCCAGAAACAAGATCATTTATGCTGTGTCCAGATATGCAATGGTTGTTTCATGTGATTACCATACAAAACTAAGTAAAGGGGAAGATGTTATAGACAACAACAAAGGCGGGACCTGGGTGGGCGCGAATGAATGTGCTGAAAAAAAGCTTTCTGAGCTTATTATCAGAGTCGACGGACAGAAAACTCCCAGGGGCAATCTGCGTCTTATGGATACTGTTCAATGTCTTGAAATAAATGAAAGCAACCTTGAAATGGATATGAATTTCGATGACATGGTCAAGTCTCTCAAAAAACATAGCGGTGAAAAAGAATTTGTCCAAAGTGATCTGCTCTTTACACCGTCACAGTCATACGACAGAGATTTTGTTCAGGGGTCAAATTCAATTAATTAACGTTTGTTTCCTGTAAATACGTTCTGATGTATGGGCAAGGATGTCTTCTGCATAGACCGGGGCGTCGACAAAGAAAGCCTTTGCACGCGTTTTTAACACCGAGAAAATACGTGCCGTTTTCTAAAAATGTGTGCATTTTATGCCTCTTTCTGCTATTATCTTTGCGCCGTTCATTCGGTCGCGCTTGAACGGAAGTTTAACTTTTATTAGAGATTTATATTATGGCAATTGAATTAAATGCTGTTATCCGCACTGACCTGGGGAAAGGTGCGAGCCGCCGCCTTCGTCGTGCCGAGCAGACTCCCGCTGTTATAACCGGTGGTAAAGAGCCTGCAATTTCCATCACCTTAGACGCCAAGAAGCTGATCGTGGCTGCTCTTAAGGATGAGTTCTATCAGGAAGTTGTTTTAAAGCTTGACGGTAAGGATATCAAGGTAAAGCCCGTTGAGATCCAGCGTCACCCTGTTTCCGAAGCCATCGTTCACGTGGATTTCATCCGTCTGTAATGATGAGTGCAGAGCATCATTCACAAAATGAGTTTGATGCTGCTACGAAGGAATTCGTCAAAGCATACATATGCATGCTTTGATGCGGGGATGAGTATTCAAAGTATTTCATTCCGCGGATCAAAAATATCAAAGGCCGTCCTGTGACGGTCTTTTTGCGTATTTAAGAAATACGAGTGCAAAAAAAATTTTCTGTGCCTTATTTCCGCCAACTCTCATCCGTATTATATGTTGTCCGCGGGCGCTGTTTTTTTTATGTCGCCTGCAGCTTTAGGCTTAATTAAGCCCTTTGCTGTTGTTCAGCGCAAATTATGCTATGTAAAAAAGGACATATCTGCCCGAGGATTTTTTGCGTGAACAGGCGCTCGAAATAAAGGCAAAGCCGGATCTACTATTCGGCTACAATTGCATTTTTCATATTCATTCATTACATTAATTTAAAAAATCTGCTTGGGTTTAGGCATTTTTATGAGCACGGGGCTTTCATGATTGACGAAGTATGTTTGGGACACATGATCAGACGTCAGGTTTTATCCTTGTCCGATCAAGGGGCATTTGTAGACGGCGGTGAATACGGTGAGCTTTTTGTGCCCAGATCGCAGCTTCCCAAGGACTTGAAAGTAGGTGATGAGTTGCGCGTCTTCCTTTTTAAGGATTCAGGACGAGTGCTTGCGACTGCCAGGCATCCCTATCTTGAGCTCGGCAACATCGGCCGCCTTAAGGTCAATGAAATCGACTGTGGCACCGTCTATATGGATCTTGGCATACCCAAGGAGCTGGTGGTTCCCATTTCCGAGCAGCGCAGTATCTTTGAGGTCGGTCAGAGCGTCATGATCTATGTGGCTATGGACGATGAGGGACGACTTTTCGGTACTCAGCGCTATAACCGCTATATACGCGACGTACCCGAAAAACGCGGTATGTTCAAGCGTTTTCAAAAAGTAACCTGCGTGCCTGTGGCCGTAACCCCCTTAGGCTATAAAGTCGTGGTCGACGATTATGTGTACGGCGTTATGTACAAGGATAACGAGAAGGGCGAGATCAGAACCGGAAAACGCTATCAGGGCTACGTCATCAACGTACGTCCCGACGGGCGCTTGGACGTCTCGCTGCAGCAGCCCGGAGTAGGCGGAATTGAAAGTGCCGCCGCCGAGCTCATGAGGATCCTTGAAACCTCTGGCGGCTTCTTAGGCTTTAACGACAAAACCCCGGCTGAGGATATCGAGGACTATTTGCATATGTCCAAGGGACGCTTTAAAAAGGCCATAGGGCATTTGTACAAGCTGCGTTACATTGAAATGCAGCAAAGCGGGATCAAGCTTACGACTGAGGGTGAAAAAGCCCTCGAAAATAACAAAAAATAAGAACGGAGAGCATTAAAGAATGTTCGGTGAATGGCTGATGTTTGTGATTAAGATCATTACGGTACTGGTATTTGTGGCCGTACCCGTACTTTTATTGGTAGCGGTAAAGGGGGCTGCCAAGCATCGTAGCGACAAGGATGAGGAAGAGGGAAGCTACAGCGTTAAATCTCTGTTTAAGGAAGATAAAGAGCGCAAGGAATTCATGCATTCCGCACTTGAGCACAGTCGCTTTGATCCCGATAGCAAAGAGGAACTTGATGCTCAGGATAAGGGGCAAGAGATGCAGGATGCAACCGGCTCTGGATCTGGGGCTAATAAGAGCTCGAAGTCAGAAAAAGAGCCGTCGGAGTCTCAGACGGACAAAGCCGAAAATACTCAGGATCTGCAAAATAAAGAGGATCCAAAATCAAAAAGTGATGATGAGTCCTCCATAAAAGCCAAGGCCGAGAAGAGCCCCAAAAAGAAGAGCCGCAAGCTTTTGAAAAAGGAGCGCCTTGAAAAGGAAAAGCAGGCCTTAAAGGAACGCCTGGCACGCATAGACAAGGCTCGCGCCGAGGGTATATTCTGCCCGCGCGATCTCTATGTATTGGATTATGACGGCAACGTGAAGGCCACGGGTAATGATGCGTTGCGCAAGGAAATAGATGCCGTATTATCCCATGCCGACGAGCGTGACGAGGTGGTGTTGCGTTTAACCTCCCCGGGTGGCGTGGTCAACGGCTACGGGCTTGCCGCCTCCGAGCTTGCCCGTCTGCGTGAGCGCGGCATACATCTTACGGTATGCGTAGATGAGGTGGCAGCCTCGGGCGGTTACATGATGGCCTCCGTGGCCGAGCGCATTGTTGCCTCTCCCTTTGCCTACATAGGTTCCATCGGCGTCGTGATGAGCGTACCCAATTTCAATAAGGTGCTGAAGAAGCATGATGTCGAATTCGAGCAGCTTACGGCCGGTAAATACAAGCGTACCGTGACCATGTTCGGCGAAAATACCGATGAGGCCAAAAAGAAATGCCGTGACGAGCTTGAGGCCGTACATGCTCGCTTTAAGGCCCTGGTATCTCATTACCGCCCTAAGCTTGATCTTGAGAAGGTGGCCACGGGCGAGTACTGGCTTGCGGAGGATGCCCTGAAATTGGGCTTGGTCGATGCCATTGGCACCTCCGACGATTATATCGCCGATCGCATGTCCTTGACCTCGCGCTGTGCCCTCAGCGTCAGCTGGGATATTCCGCAAAAGACCTCGCTTTTACAAAAGGTTATTAAGCTTTTTTCGGCCAAAGCCTTGGTAAGTGCAATCGCGGAGGAAACGGAAAAACGCCTTAACGATAATCAGAGATGGTGGCGATAATTGCGCTTGCGTCTTTAAAAAAGTGCAAAGTCTCGGTACTATCTCGAGCGAGGGTTAAAGATTTTTTAAACGGGGATAAGCCCGTAGGCAGGCAAAACAAAACTTCCGGTGCTTAAAGCCTTGAAGCTTGCAGCCTGATTTTGATGAATTTGGATCGTCTGCATTTTCTCAGAGGATCGTCAGGATAGGGAAATAAGTTATGGGAAAGTCGTTGGTGATAGTGGAGTCTCCTTCGAAAGCAAGCATTATCAACGGATATCTCGGAGACGATTACATTGTTAAGGCCTCGGTAGGTCACATACGCGATCTGCCCACCGGCTCCTCCGAAAAGGGCACCGCCTCCGCCAAGACAGCTCGCACTAAAAAGAGCAGCGAGGATAAAAACAAGGCCCTCTTTAAGCGCATGGGTATCGATCCTCTTGATCATTGGCGTGCCGACTACGAGATCATGCCCGGCAAGGAGAAGGTGGTCTCCGAGCTAAAGAAGCTTTCGAAAAATGCCGATAAGGTTTACCTCGCAACCGACTTGGACCGCGAGGGAGAGGCCATAGCTTGGCATTTGAAGGAGGTTTTGGGCGGCGACGAGCAAAAATACCTGCGCGTCAAATATCCGGAGATCACTAAAAAGGCCATAGCCACAGCCTTTGCCAATCCCGGACGCATTGATATGAATATGGTCAAGGCTCAGCAGACCCGTCGTTTCCTTGATCGTGTGGTGGGATTTATGGTAAGCCCGCTGTTGTGGAAAAAGATCGCCCGCGGTCTTTCGGCAGGCCGCGTGCAGTCGGTAGCGGTGGAACTCATCGTTGACAGAGAGCGTGAGATCAGATCCTTCATTCCTGAGGAGTATTGGACCGTAAGTGCCGCCACCAAAACGCCTGCAGGCGACGCCCTGGTGCTGGATCTTGTAAGTGAGAACGGCAAAAAGATCGCTCTTCACGATGGCAAGGCAGCGCAAAAGGTCGTGGATCTGCTGCAAAGCTCACCCTTTGAGGTAGTTTCCGTTGAGGCCAAAAAGCAAAGGGCCCATCCCTATCCGCCCTTTACCACCTCGACGCTGCAGCAAAGTGCCAACCAGAGACTGGGATTTTCGGTGAAGAAGACCATGACCGTGGCTCAGCATCTCTATGAGCGCGGCTTTATCACCTACATGCGTACCGACAGCGTGAATCTTTCGCAGGATGCCATTACGGCGGCACGCAGCATCATTGAGAACGATCACGGCAAGAGCTATCTGCCTGAGAAGCCCAATTTTTACCAGTCCCGTGAAAGTGCGCAGGAGGCACACGAGGCCATTCGTCCGTCCCATCCTGAGCGTACGCCTGCAGGACTTGATCGCGATGAGGAGCGTTTATATAAGCTCATCTATGCACGCTACCTGGCCTGTCAGATGGCAGATTGCCTCTTTGAGAGCACGACCGTGGGCGTTCAATGCGGTCCCTACGTACTGAAGGCCTCCGGTCGTCACGTGCTCTTTGACGGCTTCCGTAAGGTATGGGGCTCGGGCAAGCAGGACGAGGTACTGTTGCCGGCCGTCGCGGAGGGTGAGATCCTCTCCTTGGATAAGCTCTCGCCCCTGCAGCACTTTACCCAGCCGCCGGCACGATTCTCCGAAGCGGCGCTCGTGCGCCAGCTTGAAAAGGACGGCATCGGCCGCCCCTCAACCTACGCGGCCATCATCTCCACTATTCAGGATCGCGGCTATGTGCGTATTGATCACGGCCGCTTCTATGCCGAGCCCATGGGAGAAATAGTTACCGATCGTCTGCGCTACAGCTTCAAGGCTCTGATGGATCCTAAATTCACCGCCCATCTTGAGGGACAGCTTGATGAGATCGCAGCCGGAAAGGCCGATTGGGAGCAAAGCCTCGACGATTTCTATTCAAGCTTTGAAAAATCACTGGAGGAAGCCTCCAAGCCGGCCTCCGACGGCGGTATGCCTGAAAACCACCCCGTGGAGACCTCCATCATCTGCCCACAGTGCGGCAAATACCATATGGCCATACAATCGGGCAAAACAGGAGTCTTCCTTGCATGTATGGGCTATCACGACAAAAATGTTCCTTCTGAGGAGCGCTGTCGTAAGACCATGAACCTAAAGCCCGTCGACAATCGTGACAAGCATTTGAGCGAGGAGCAGGAGGCGGAGCTTCTGCGCAATACTCCGCGCTGTCCTAAGTGCGGGGCGGCCATGAACGCCTATATCATCGACGATAAGCGTAAGCTCTATATATGCGGCAGCCCCAAGTGTGACGGCAATACCGTGATTGAGGGCGATTTTGCCTCCGAAATAGAAAAGGGGCCCGAAATAACCTGTGAGCGTTGCGGCCATCCCATGGTGCTTAAGGAAGGGCGCTTTGGCAAATACATGGCCTGCACGAATGCCGAATGCGGCAATACCCGCAAGATCCTAAAGTCCGGTCAGGTTGCCCCTCCGCGTGAGGAGCCTACGGATCTGCCCGAGCTTTTATGTAAGACTAAGGGTTCCCATTTCGTATTGCGCGACGGGGCCTCGGGTATATTCCTCGCCGCCCACAACTTCCCCAAGGTCAGGGAAACGCGTGCGCCGCTGGTATCGGAGCTTAAGCGCTTTCGTGATCGTATCTCCCCTAAGTTCTACTATTTGGCCGATGCTCCGGAAAGAGATCCCGAGGGCAACCCTACCGAGGTGAGATTCTCACGCAAAACCAAACAGCAATATCTCATCTCCTGCAAGGACGAGAAACCTACGGGCTATATGTGCTTTTACAATGAGGAAAAGAAGTGCTGGGAGGAGCCTGCGGTCGATAAGATCAGGAGCACGCGTGCGGCGGTAAAGAGTAAGACTGCAACCAAGCGCAGCACGGCGTCCAAAAAGACAACGTCGGCAAAGAGCACGGTAAAAAAGCGTAAGACCGCAGATAAGTAATATTAAAGCTCCCTCCGTATTAAAGCGGGGGGATTTTTTTTGATCAATTTTGGTTTATGGGAAAAAACTCGATCTGCGTCAAATTTGTATGAGCTGATATTTTTTTCAAAATATAAGAAATATTAAAATGAAAAAGGAGAAATGTGCAAGGACATTTTTCCTTTGAATAACAACTACAGGAACGTAACTATGCAACTTAACAAAGCAATTTTAGGCTTGGCTGTAGCCTCCCTAATGGCATTTACTGGCTCTGCTCTTGCTCAGACCTTAAATATCGACAACCAGAGCTCTTCCGATCTTACCGCCATCTATATCTCTGACAGCGGCTCTGATGATTGGGAGGAGAACCTCCTGCCTGAGGGTTATGTTTTACCTGCCGGCAACAATGTCGATGTCAATATTCAGGGTAGCTACAACAGCTTTGATCTGAGAATTGAAGCCGAGAGCGGCTCTGAGGACTATATGGGCTTCCCGGGCGGTGCCAGCTCCATCGTGCTTTACGGCGGCGGACAGTCCGAGTACGAATAAAGATCTGCCAAAAGGCCGCCGCACAGTACGGCGGTTTTTTTTGTCCTCATCAAAAGGCATAGCTCCTTTAAATCTCCTTTCAGTTCGAAAAATTTTCCTTCTCATAAAAAAGCCTCTGCGTTGTTTAATAAAACAGTTGAACAATTATTCAAATGTTTTATAATCATCTCAGTTAAACAATTTCTCAAATGTTCAAATAATCGGAGATCATTATGAAGATCCGCTGCGATATCGAGGGACTTGATTGCGCACATTGTGCCGCCAAGCTTGAGGGACTTTTAGCCAAGGCATTTAATGGCGCCAATCTCAATTATTCCATGGGATCGTTGGTGCTTGAGGCAGAGGACGGCTGTGATGAGGATGAGGCCGTAGCCCTGGCCAATCGCATTGCTGCTGATTTTGAGGACGGGATCTCAATTACCCTTCGTGATTGACACGGCAGCTTTAAGGGCGGGGGACCGCCCTTAAATGTGCTCAAACAGTTGAACGATTGTTCAAATATTAAATCTTATTTTTCGAGGCTTTTATGGTAGCCACGCGCATAAATAAAGAAAGGATCATCCTGAGCTATGCTATTTTGACCATGCTGATCCTGGTCCTTGCCGAGCATAGCAGCTTGATCTCTCTTCCTCCCGCACTCGCCGTCGCTTTATGTGTTATAGCTTATGTCCTGATCGCAGGACGAATTTTTTTAGCGGCCGTCAGATCTTTAATTAAAACCAAAAGGCTTAACGAGCAAAGCCTCATGATCATCGCCACGCTCGGAGCCTTCGCCCTCGGCGATTATGCCGAGACCTTGGCCGTCATGATCTTTTATGTGATAGGTTCCATGTTTGAGGAGTATGCGCAGGGACGCTCCAGGAACGAGATCACCTCGCTTATAAAGCTCAAGCCCCAAAGCGTACGCGTGATTGAAAACGGGATTGAGACCACACTCAAGCCGCGTAAGGTCAAGATCGGACAGGTAATACGGGTATTAAAGGGCGAAATGGTGGCCTTAGACGGAATTTTATTGAACGATACGGCGGCGCTTGATACCTCGGCCCTTACGGGGGAGAGTGAGCCCCGTGCCTATGTCAAGGGGGATGAAGTAAGCTCGGGCTGCATAAACTGCGGATCTGTGATTGAGCTTAGGGTAAATTGCGATTATAAGAATTCCTCGGTCACCCGCCTTTTAAATCTCATCGAGGATGCTGCGGCCAATAAATCCCGTCCTGAGGCTCTTATAAGACGCTTTGCGCTTTGGTATACGCCCTGCGTGGTGACGGGGGCGGTTTTATTGTCTCTGATCCCGCTTTTTATAAGGGATGCCCTGTGGTCCGATTGGCTGACACGAGCACTCGTTTTTTTGGTGGTGTCCTGTCCCTGTGCGCTGGTGCTGTCGGTGCCCTTGTCCTTCTTTGGAGGTATGGGAGCCGTATCCAAGCTGGGAGTGATGGTAAAGGGTACGGTTTTTATCGAAAATCTGGCCCGTCTTAAGGCGCTGGCTTTTGATAAGACCGGTACCGTCACCTCCGGAAATTTCAGTGTCGACAATGTGATCGCCGCCGGGCCTTTTTCGCAGGAGGAGATCCTGCAAACGGCCGCCTCCTTGGAGAAAATGTCCTCTCATCCCCTAGCTCGGGCCATAATTACTGAGGCTCATAAGCGCGGTCTTGAAATAGCCGCCGTCACCTCACCTTCTGAAAAGGAGGGCTTCGGCATAAGTGGCGTGCTGGAAGGGAAAAAAATAAGTGCGGGCAAGTATAAATTTGCCTGTGCACAAACGGGTAAGGAGCTTTTGCGCAACGAGGCAGCAGGCACTGAGATCTATGTCACGAAGGGGTCGGAGCTCATGGGGATCATAAGTCTTACGGATGAGCCCAAGCGGGAGGCCGCTGCGGCCTTTGCGGAGCTTTCAAGGCTTGGGATCAAGACCTGTCTTATAAGCGGTGATAAAAGAAGTGCCGCCGAGGCCGTCGCCCGTAAATTAGGCATAGCCCAATGTCTATCCGAGCAATTGCCCGAGGATAAGCTTGAGAGCTTTAAGCAATTTAAGCGTGAAAACGGTATGTGTGGCTTCGTCGGAGACGGGATCAACGACGCTCCGGTATTGGCCTGTGCGGATGTGGGCATTGCCATGGGACAGTTCGGATCTCAGGCGGCGGTTGAGGCCTCCGACGTTGTGGTGATGACCGATGATCTCTCAAAGATCCCCCGTGCCGTGGCTCTGTCACGCCGCACCTACAATCTTGCCATGCAAAACCTCTATTTCTCGGTTTTGGTCAAGCTTGCGATCCTGATCTTAGGTGCTTTGGGCTTTGCCAATATATGGCTTGCGATCTTCGGAGACGTGGGAGTGCTCATTTTGGCGGTATTAAATGCTATGCGCTCATTAAGCTTTGTAAAGGTGAAGGAATATACGGCACTAAAAGACAGAGCCTGATCAGGAGGATAAAGGGGAGGCGCGATCCTCCCTAGTTTTTATGAAAAAGCTTTGGATTTCATTTAAATACTGGCGAAAAAAATAAAGTTAGCATAAGATAACTGTCGTTATAGGTCCAATAGTCAGAAAGATATGGAAAAGAAAACATTTGATATTCAGGGTATGTCCTGTGCCGCCTGCGCCGCAAAGGTTCAGCGCGGCGTTATGAAACTCTCTGGTGTGACGGAGGCGGATGTTAATTTGTTGCAAAACCGCATGACGGTTTTGTATGACGAGGCTTTGACGGATAAGGATGCGATCATAAGCGCCGTAAGTGCTTCGGGCTACGGTGCCGCTCTTTGCGAAAATAAGGGTCACAGTGAAAAAAAGGGCGATGAGGGCGAGAGCAGGCGTCAAAAAATAAGACTTACGGCCTCGCTCATATTGGCCTTGCTCCTCATAGCCTTGGCCACAGCCCCGCTTTTTAGTCTCATCGTCATTGACAATGTGCTTGCTGGAGGGATACTGCAGGCGCTTTTGGCCTTAAGCGTCATGTATCTGCAACGGCGCTATTTTCAATCGGCCCTAAAGGCCTTAAGGCATGTTGATTTTAATATGGATACTCTGATCTCATTAGGATCAGGGGTGTCCTTTATTTATTCCCTGTGCATTCTTATCGGGATTGCACCTGATGCACTGATCTCAGAGGGTATGGGGACGGATCTTTATTTTGATACCGCCGCCGCCGTCCTTACCTTCGTGGCCGTGGGCAAATATTTTGAGGAGCGTACCAAGGTCAAAACCGCCGATGCCGTAAGTATGCTCTGCGATCTATCGCCTAAATTCGTACGCGTAAAGCGCGAAGATGAGTTTGTAGAGATCCCGCTTGAAAATTGCCGTATTGGCGATGTGATCGCCGTGAGAGGGGGCGATCAGATCGGCATTGACGGCATAGTTGTAAAGGGGGAGGGCTTTACCGATGAAAGCTCAATTAGCGGTGAGAGCCGTCCCGTCAAGAAAACTGTGGGATCCGAAATCATATCCTCCTCGCTTTTGACCAACGGCTATATCGAGGTTAAGGCCACGGCCGTGGGTGAGGATACAGTGCTGCAAAGGATCATTGCACTTGTGGATGAAGCCGTCTCCAAAAAAGCTCCAGTAGCCCGTACCGCCGATCTTATAGCCTCGATCTTCGTGCCCGTGGTGATTGCGCTTTCACTTTTAACCTTTTGCATATGGTTTTTGGTGATGGGAGCGCCCTTAAATGAGGCATTAACCTTCGCCGTCTCGGTGCTTGTCATCTCCTGCCCCTGTGCGCTGGGGCTTGCAACGCCGCTTGCGATCGTAGCCGGTACGGGACGCGCGGCGAGGGCGGGGATTTTATTCAAGTCCCCCGAGATCATAGAAAAGCTCAGCCGCGCCACGGTGTATGCCTTTGATAAAACGGGTACGCTTACCGTCGGCAATATGGATCTTACGGCGCTCAAATGTGAGGCGGGTGCGGATGAGAGCATCATCAGAAGGAGTGCTGCCGCCCTTGAATCTCAAAGCAAGCATCCATTGGCGCAGTCCATAGTAAAAAGCCTCGGGGAGAAGGATCTACCGCCCGTCACCGCTTTTACCGCCGTGGCAGGACGCGGGATCGAGGGCAAAATTGCAGATGAGATCGTGCGCATAGGCAACATGCGTTTTGTCAGGGAACAGGATTGCCGCATAAGCCCGGAGCTTTTGGCCTTTGCCTCGGTACACGAGGAGGCAGGCGATCTCGTGCTTTATTATATGTGTCGAGGAGAGGTAGCGGCCATCATTTGTCTTTGCGACGAGCTTAAGGCCTCGTCAAAGCAGACGGTTCAAAGTCTTGCGGCTATGGGGATACAATCCCTCATGCTTACGGGAGATGCCAAGAAAACGGCCGCTGCCGTCGCCTCCAAGCTTGGGATCAGCAATTTTCGATCCGAGCTTATGCCCGCACAAAAAGCTGAGATCATAAAGGATCTGCAAGATAGCGGTCACAGGGTGATCATGGTGGGAGACGGCGTCAACGACTCCGTAGCCTTAGCCACGGCCTATGCGGGCATTAGCCTTAAGGGAGCCTCCGACATAGCCGTATCGAGTTGCTCTACGGTGTTGCTGTCGGGGCGTCTCTATGACTGCGTGAATGCGGCCGTTATTGCCCGCAAAACCATGCGTGTTATTAAGGAGAATTTATTCTGGGCCTTCATATACAACATCATCTTCATACCCGTGGCGGCAGGTTGCTTCTCCTTTATGGGCTGGCATTTAACTCCCGTGGCAGGTGCGATCATGATGTCGGCATCAAGTCTGTGCGTAGGTCTTAATGCCTTGCGCCTTACCCGCATAAAGCTTTGTTATATAAACGATAAAAAGGATGAAAAAATGGAAAAAAGAGTGATCGATATCGATGGCATGATGTGTGCGCATTGCGAGGCCAGCGTAAAAAAGGCCCTGCTTGCAATAGACGGCGTGCAAGAGATTGAGGCCAGCCATGAGCAAAGGCTTGCCACCGTTTATTTGTCAAAGCGCGTTGATGATGAGGCGCTCGCTGCGGCCGTAAGGAATGCAGGCTATGAGGTAAAGGGCGTTCACGCCTGATCTTTATATACAGCCAAGGGATCCTCCCTAAAAAGAGGATCCCTTGGCATTAATTTTCTTTGCCTGGGGTTTCTTCCCCCGCGAATACTGATAATTTCAAGCAAACGCGAAACTTAATCATCACTTATAGCACTTCTTAGAAAGTTAAAGGCCTGCCTTTTTGGTAGAATAACGACGGTTTCTTGGAAATACGGCCTGGGCTTTGGCGGACTGAAAATCTTGTTCGGCCCCGAAGTCGTATTCAGAAGAAAAAGCGGGCGCTATATAAGTCCTGCATATCCATGCACAATAGGGAAAAAGAATATGTGGAATTATTCTGAAAAGGTTAAAGATCATTTCCTCCATCCGCGTAATGCACGCGTCATTGCCGACGCCAACGGCGTAGGCGACGTCGGCTCCATCATCTGCGGCGATGCCTTAAGACTCATGCTTAAGATCAACCCAGAAACCGAGGTCATCGAGGATGCCGCATTTCAAACCTATGGTTGCGGCAGTGCCATCGCCTCCTCCTCGGCTTTGACCGAGATGCTCAAGGGTAAGACCCTAAAGGAAGCCGAGAAGATCACCAATCAGAACATCGTCGATTATTTAGGCGGTCTGCCTCCTGAGAAAATGCATTGCTCGGTGATGGGACGTGAGGCCTTGGATGCGGCCATTGCCAACTATCACGGCAAAACCTACGAGCAGTCCCATGACGACGGTGAGCTCGTATGCCATTGCTTCGGCGTCGGGATCAACAAGATCAAAAAGGCCGTATGGGAAAATCATCTGACCACCGTTGAGGAGGTTACCAATTACACCAAGGCCGGCGGTGGTTGCGGCTCCTGCCGTATGCGCATCGAGGAGATCATCGACGAGGTATGGGTTGATCTTGAAAAATGCGGTGTGGTCAGACCCGGTACCGTTCCCACCCCCGTTGAGATCAAGGTGGTAACCTCTACCGCCGCCGCCGTCTCCAAGATCCAGTCCACCATCGATCGTAAGACCGAGGAGTCCCCGATCTACAAGGAGGTCAAGGCCATACTCTCCGAGGTAGACGAGGGATTGCGTCCCGACGGCTCGGGCGTGGAGCTTGATGCCATCGAGGGCACCGACGTCATCGTTAAACTGAGCGGCAATGCCGCCAAGGGCATGATGAAAACCATGACCGTGGACTTCATTCAAAAGAAGCTTACCGACGGTACCGGCCGCCAGATCAACGTGAGCGTAAGATAAGGGAGAGAGCCATGGACGTTTACAATCTCGGAACCGGCAGCGGCATTTATCTGGATAATAATTCCACGACCCAGATCGATCCTAAGGTCATTGAGGCGATGATGCCTTACCTTTCGACCTATTACGGCAATGCCTCCTCCCAGCACGGATTCGGTCTGCCCGTGGACAAGGCCATAGCCCGTGCCCGCGAACAGGTGGCCGATCTATTGGGGGCCCAATACCCAGATGAGATCATTTTCACCTCCTGTGCCTCGGAGTCCGACAATACCGCTTTGTGGTCCTCGCTTTGGTCGCAAAAGGGCAAGGATGAGATCATCACCACCGATGTAGAGCATCCGGCCATCATGCAGACCTGTGCCTTTCTTGAAAGCCACGGCGTCAAGGTGCATTACCTGCAGGTCAATAAAAAGGGCGATCTCGATGTGGACGAGTACAAGTCTCTTTTAAACGAGCGTACCGCCTTGTGCTCGATCATGTGGGCCAATAACGAAACCGGCAATATTTATCCCGTTCCCGAGCTTGCACGTTTGGCGCATGAAAGAGGGATCATGTTCCACACCGATGCCGTACAGGCCGTATCCAAGGTGGACATCAACCTTAGGGAAACCGACATCAACATGCTCTCCTTCTCGGGCCACAAGATCCATGCTCCCAAGGGCATAGGCGTTTTGTACGTTCGTCGCGGGACCCGCTTCGTTCCCTTCATGAAGGGCGGTCATCAGGAGCGCGGACGCAGAGCCGGCACCGAAAACGTGCCCTATATCGTGGGGCTGGGCGTAGCCTGCGAGCTTGCCAAGCAGCACCTGGGTGAGGTAAACACCCGTATCAAGGCCATGCGCGATCGTCTCGAGGCGGGGATCTTAAAGAGCATACCCGAATGCTTCGTCACGGGTGATCCCGACAACAGAACCGCTAATACCCTGAACGTAGCCTTCAAATACGTAGAGGGCGAGGCCATTTTGCTGCTCTTAAACGAGTACGGCATTGCCGCTTCCTCAGGATCAGCCTGCTCCTCAGAAAGCCTCGAGCCCTCGCATGTCATGCGTGCCATGGGGGTTCCCTTCTCGGCTGCGCACGGAACCATACGCTTCTCACTCTCCCGCTTCAATACCGATGCGGATGTAGACAAAACCCTCGAGGTTTTGCCCGGAGTGATTGCTCATCTGCGTGAGCTCTCCCCGTATTGGAAGCAGAACAAGCCGCAGCTTACTAATATCGATCACGATTTTGACGCCTCCTCGACCGAGGTGCGCGCTTAAGCTCTCAATAAGGACCGGCAGGTGCCGGTCCTCCCTCGCATTTTTGCACCAATTTCAGCCGCCTTAATTCTTGTGCGCTTTCTTTTGTTTTTATTATGTGCTTTGGACTAGAATGCTTAAAGCTAAGCATATGGAAAGAGATTTGCACAAATAAGGATCAAAAATGACAGATTATGCAGCCATGGTAAACGGCGGTCTTACACGTATCAAACCCTATCAGGCTGGAAAGCCCATTGAGGAGGTCAAAAGAGAATTAGGACTTGACGACGTCATCAAGCTTGCCTCCAACGAAAACCCCTTCGGGATGAGCCCCAAGGCCTTAAAGGCCGCAGTTGAGGCTATAAGCGGTTGCAATCTCTATCCTGATTCCAACGGCTTTTATTTAAAGGAGAAGCTTCATGCCAAATTCGGCTATAAGCAGGAGAATTTGGTTTTGGGAGCAGGCTCAAACGAGCTTATCAATCTTTTGTTCCAGGCCTTCGTAAACGATCATGTAAACGTAGTGCTGCCGCAGTACTCCTTCGTGGTGTATTCCATGGAGGCAACCGTAAACGGGGCACAGACTAAGGTTATTCCGCTTAAGGACTGGAACGTAGATCTCGACGATGTGCTCAGCGCCATAGATGAGAATACCCGCATAGTAGCCTTTGCCAATCCTTCAAATCCCATCGGCACCGCCGTAAGCTCCGCGGCCATGCGTAAATTTGTAGCCGAGGTACCTAAGAGCACGCTCGTGGTCATCGACGAGGCCTATAACGAGTTTAACGAGGGAGATCCCACCTTTGAGGACAGCGCCAAGTGGGTGGATGAATTTGAAAATCTTGTCATTTCACGCACCTTCTCCAAGGCCTACGGTCTGGCCGGTCTGCGTGTAGGCTATATGGTGGCCAATGCGCAGATTGCATCCCTGCTCAATACTTTGCGTGCCCCCTTTAACGTCAACTCCGTCGCCTTGGCTGCTGCCTTGGCCGCCCTTGATGATGACGAATTCCTCAAGGAGGTGGTGTTGAACAATACCCGTGAGCGCGTACGCTTTATGGAATTTGCTAAAAAGCATGGCTTAAAGGCAATAGAATCGAAGGCTAACTTCGTCGCCATGGACTTTGCCCCTCACGATGCGCAGGCCATTGCCCGTGATCTCTTGAAGGCAGGGGTGATCGTGCGTCCTCTTTTAGGTTATGATTTAAAGGATATCTTGCGTATTACCATAGGTAAGAAGGAGGAGAACGATCGTCTCTTCCTCACACTTGATAAATTACTTGCAAAGTAAATTGAAAAGGGATTGAAATTGAACAGCCTTAAGCTATCCAAAATACAAGCGGTGAGCGGTCGGGTTACCTTGCCGGGCTCAAAATCTTTAACCAACAGAGCCTTGCTTTTGGCGGCTTTGTCCGAGGGTAAAACCGAGCTTTTGAACGTATTGAAATCCGACGACACCGCTCGCATGCTTGAGGCCCTGCGATCACTTGGAGTCAAGATCACCGAGCGCGGCAGCGTCTGTGAGGTGGTGGGTCTGGGGCATGCCTTTGACATCGGCCTTAATAC
>PPYF01129928.1_pt1 | contig 19310 bp, 15 predicted proteins | sample 1559871 | NCBI WGS metagenome assembly PPYF01 (sample SAMN08240021, study PRJNA423297) | Human gut metagenome, whole genome shotgun sequencing project. | reverse complement strand
CTTCTGCTGCTCGCCGCCGCTTAAATCATAGGGGTGCTTATCCAGCAGGTGGCCGATGCTCAGCTTGCCGGACGTTTCCTCAATCAGCGTTTGGCGTTCCTTTCTGCTGTATTCCATGACCTTGCCAATCTCCTGAAAATCCTCTCGCACCGTCTTTTTTAAAAACACTGTCTGAGGGTTTTGAGGCAGCAGGGCGACATTGTGCCGGTATAAGCTATTTCCCTTGTACTCCCCGATTTTTTTGCCGCCGATCAGCACCTTACCCCGATAGGCTTTGTTTAATCCGGCCAATACGGACAGTGTAGTGGTTTTGCCCGTGCCGTTGCCGCCGAGAATGCAGAAGGTTTCCCCCTCATATACCGAAAAGGTCACGCCCCGCAGCACATCGGGCAGATCCCGTTCATATCGGAACCAGGCGTTTTTCATCTCCAGCGCCGTTTCCTCCCGGTGAGTGTAGGGCGGAAGTTTCAAATGATCTACGGCATTGCCGAAATGCGCGGAGAGAAAATCCCGTCCGTCCTTGACGGTCAGCGGACAGGGCGCCTCCACCTCCAGCGCATTGAAAATCCGCACCGCGCTGGGCAAACCCGCAAGCATATGATGGTCGGCCCGGATATCCCGCAGCCGGGTGCCCATGTCTGCCGGACGGTCAAAGAGAAGGATTTTTCCCTGCTCCATCATCATCACCCGGTCGGCAATGGGGAATACTTCCTCCAGCCGGTGTTCCACCAGCAGAATGGTCAATCCCAGCTCCCGGTTCAGCTTTTGCAGGGTGCCGATAAAATCTGCCGCCGCAATGGGATCTAATTGCGAGGTCGGCTCGTCCAGAATCAATATTTTCGGCTGCATCACCATGATGGATGCCAGATTTAGCATCTGCTTCTGTCCGCCGGACAGTTCATTGGTGTTTTTCCGAAACCAGGTCTGGATGCCGAAATAGCTTGCCATTTCCGATACTCGACGGCGGATGACATCGGTGGGGAAGCCTAAACTTTCCAGACCGAAGGCCAGCTCGTGCCACACCTTGTCGGTCACCACCTGGTTTTCCGGATTCTGCAATACATAGCCGATCTCACAGGCGGCTGTACGCTCGTCCAGCTCTGCCTGCTCCATACCGTTGTAGCGAATGCTGCCGCTTTTTTTTCCATGGGGAGCCAGTTCCCGTTTCAGCATCTTTAGCAGGGTGGTTTTCCCGCAACCCGATTCGCCGCAGATGACGATAAATTCTCCGGTTTTAATAGCAAATGAGACATCATCCAACGCCTTTTTTTCAGCATCGGGATACTGAAAGTTCAATTTTTCAATCTCTAACAGGTTCATTTTTCGTCATCCTTTCCCGGCGTCCTGTCCGAAAAGGACACCGTTTTATGTTCCGGTACACCGGACAGCAGGACTTTCCAGCAAAGATTCCCGATCACTTCCAGCAGGAAAGGCAGGAAGGCCAGCAGACCAAATGCAAGATAGGAGAGAATCGCCAGCGGGGAGCCAGAAAGTGCTGTGATCCGCGGATAGAAGGAAAAGGCGGTTGCCTTTAGTGCGGTTCCCAGCAGGACAAAGGCCAGCAGCAAGACAGCCGCACCGGACAGCAGGCTGTCCCGCGCCGTGTACCGAAACAGGGTGAAATGGCTGCGTCCTTTCAGTCCGTAGCCCCGCGCTTTCATGGAGCTTCCTGTGTCGATGGCATTTTCCAGCGACCAGGTCAGCATGGCGGAAAATACCCGCACCGCGCTTTTTAGCTTATCCACATAACTGTTTCCTGCGTATAGCCCCATTGCTTTTTGTGCCTGATGGATTTTTTTGATCTGCGCCTTGAACAGCGGAACAAACCGCAGTGCCGTGGACAACAGCAGGGACAACTTGGGGATCGCCTTGCCGAACAGGAACAGGATTTTTTCGCTGGTCATAATGTGGTTGTAGCATTTGAACCAGTACATCACCGCGATCAACATAACGGCGATATCCAGACCGTACAGGACTGCTTCCAGCGTTACAGGATTACCGTCGAGAAAAAACAGCGGCGTCACGCCGTTATGGGAAAACAGCGGATTGGTGACCGCGATCATCAAAAACAGCGGGATGTAGAAGGCCATGTTATGGAGAAAATCCTTCGGCCGTTCCAGTAGGGTGCAGAAACTAATCCCGCCCAACAGCGCCAGCCCCAGCAGCACCGGGTTTTGGGTAAACATGGCAACCAGCAGCACCGCCATAAAATACAGCATCAGAACGGCGGGATGATAGGAAGAAAAAGTATTCATATTTTGTATTCACCAGCCTTTCTGATTTACTCTGCTGCACCCTGATTGCCCATCCAGGCGCAGCCCAAATCCTTGCCCAGGTCGCAGGTATACAGCCACTCGATGACATCCCCGTCTTTCAGCTCATATTTGGAGCAGCCGTAATTCGGGAATTTACCGTTGACTCGGTACATCCAGCCGGACAGAGGGCCGCAGGAGAATTCATACAGATAATGGATCCCTTGAATATACACACTGCCGAAGCTGTTTTTATCCGCCCCCTGGTACTCCATCTGGATGCGGTTATACCGCCCCGCCCGATCCAGAATGTCGAACACGGTATCCCCATCCCGCAGGACATATTCCGTTTGGGCAAGGATCACACCGTCAGGAGGGACAAACTCGTCTGATTGCAGCTCAGGCCGCAAATCGTCCCAGTTCTCCAGAATGGTATCGCAGCGGATAGAGATGGTGACCGTTTCGCTCTCCGGCGTGATGTCGTCGATATGGGTGAGATAATATTCGTCCACCGACTGGATATGTGTGCCGTTAATCACCGCCGCAATCACCAGTATGACGAAGAGAATCGCTAATATATCTTTTTTCATTTCGGGTTCCTCGCTTTGGTTCAGGATTCGTCATCTTCGTCCGCATACTGGGCCGCCAGTTCTTCCATTGCCAGTTTTTTGCCCCTGCGGTATTTACGGATATGCAGCAACACAAAAACGGTGACACCACCGGCAACCACTACCAACACACCGGCGATGATAATGCCCCGCAGCAGGTTGTCGATTTTGGTCTTGGTCTTGATAACATCCTCCCAACGGTCGATTTTCGCCCGGTCATATTCGCTCAGAGCATTGTACCGGGCAACGATATTGTCCACCACCGCCTTATCGCCAAGTGAAATCGAATCGAACGGATAGAGTTTTTCCAGTACCTCGACGTTGATAGCGTCGATTTTTGCCTGAATAGCGGCAATCTGCTCTTGGGCTTCGCTCAACTTCTGCCGATAGGTTTCCTTTCCGTCAAAGTCTTCGGAGTTTTCCAGCTTATATAATAATTTTGTGACAGCCACATAATACTCGGTAGAAAGCTTTTCCGGGAGCGAATCCACCTCTTGCCGGTCGCTGTTGGAAAAGTACAGAAGCGGAGCCGGATCGGTGTCCTCATCCAAATCGCTGTCCGGAGCCGGGTCAGTTCCTCCATTTTCCGTTGGATTTGTAGGCGTGGTAGTTCCCGGTTGGGAAGGATCCGGCTCTACCGAAGCATTGAGCATGGCATCATAAAGCGTCCAATAATTGGATACATAGCAGCGATCCAGCGCGGGAATGGTGCAATAGGCATCGTATACCGTCTGTACCTGTGTCTTGGTGGGACGAGCCGGTAACCGATCAATCTGTTCAATCACACTGTCAATCCGATTCCGTTCCGCCTGACTCCATTCGGTGCGGAAATCATATAGGCTACGCATATGCCGCTGTTGTCGATACACGGCCACCAAGGTGTAGAGGGTCTGCTCACTGGCCATAGAATTGGACTGATCAGGCAGGGCGGTGGGGTTATCTGGATCATAATTAAAGGAATGGACAAAGCCCCCATCTTCCATCCGGTATTTCAGAATACCATCCAGAAGGGTGTTGCCATTTTTGATAAACCGTTCATCGGTCAGCGGGTCAATACCCAAGCTACACAGCGCTACCACAACTTGGTCGGTGCTTTCCACGTTCTGTGTTCCCCAACTGGAAAAGTCCCCGTCGGGCATCTGTGCCGCCGAAAGCCAGCGCAGACAGTCATCTACAACCTCGTGAACAGTACGGGTGACATTTTTTTTTCTTTTTTTTAGTTCATATGTATATGTCTTGCTATCGTTGTAATACGGGGCAAGCGCCTGTATGACCATGGCGGTCATATCCGGATCGGATGTATTGCCCGAAAGAGTAAAACCCCCGTCTTCGAGCTGTTGCCGGAGGATTTCTACAATGATATCCTCCCGTGTATAATAACCGTCCTGCGGAATCACATAGCGTTTGCTGTCCAGAGCGATAAGTCCCCATATCCAACCATTGATTCCCTGTCTGCCCAGTGAAACGGTTTTCCCACGATCATAGGTGCCGTCCGCTATCAAATCGATGGGCTGTCCGTTCGTGTCCTTTCCGATGAGGGTCGGATCGCCTCCCATAGCCAAAACAGCGAGGGAGATACGATGCCATTCGGTAGCTTTGACCGCGTGCAGCTTAGCATTTGTTTGATAGCGTTTTTCAACTTTGTCGGTGATCACCGCTAAATATGCCGTGTAATCGTCCTTTGCACCATATCGGCCCAGCCCGATAGGAAACCAGTCACCGGCTGTTTCACCCGCCTGCTGTAAAAAAGTGTCATTGAGCAGGAACTCATCCGAGGTGGCCCCTGTATCGTTTTTTTTCCAATTGATGATCCCCTGGATGACCGATGTGAGTTCGTTCTTGGAAACTTTATCGTTTTCCGCACGAACGGTAAATGTCCCAAAAAAGATGGTGGTCAGTATTACCAAAACCGTGCTAAAACAAATAATTTTTTTCATGTTCCTATTACCTCTTTTTGTCAACAGAATGGAATACGACAGAAGTCGTATTCCATTCTGTTAGCCCTTATATTGTTTGGATTTTTCGATGCTTGAGCGTTGCTCTCAACATAGCGGCAGCCAGCATCATCAGAATGACAGTTCCGGTTACAGACGAATCTCCGGTTTTTGGATTTTCACCGACAGACGCCTCTGCCTTCATCTGTGCATCGGTTTTGATCGCATCCATAGCAGTTTTGGCCGCTTTCAGCGCAGCCTCGACAGCCTCTTTGTCCAAAGCGGAATCAATAGCCGATTTGCCCGCAGCAATCGCGGCGGCCAGTTCGGATTGTTCCGCCTCCCGATAATCCGCCGCGTTTTTGTAGCTTGCCAGTTCCGCCTTGGCTTCTGCCTTTATTTGAGCGAGTGCCGCTGCATCGATCTTTAACTGGCTCAGCGTTTTCTCTGCTGCTGTCAACACATCCAGCTTGGTGACAAGCGCCCGCTGTGCTTCAGTCAGAGCGTCATAGGCTGCGCGGGCGGCGGTGATGGCTTCCTCGCTGTCCAGAGTCGCGGTGCCGATGGCGTCAATTAGGGCATCCACCGTTCCGGCCGCCAGACGGCTATCCCGAAATGCCTGTACAGCCATATCCAGTGCGGCGGCTGATGCATCCACATCCTCCTGAGAAGCATCCAGTTGTTCGGCAACGGACAGCGCCTTTTGAAAGGCTGCTTTGATGGTGGTATTCGCCAGCAAATCCTCTTTTTCCTCTGAAGAGTTGACGGCGGCGATATGAGTGAGCAGACGATCCTTTTGCGCTATAGTATAAAAATCGGTGCTGTCACCGCCCATGGCGTATCCGCCGCCGATATCCGCGCCGTAGCCATAAAGGGTAAATTGTGTACGAATCACATCCCCGTCAGTGGGATAGGTATCGGAAAAGCCTACATTGGGAAAGACACCGTTAACCGCATACATCCAGCCAGACATATAGGTAAATTCAAATTCGCCCAAAGCATATACTTTTTCGTCTTCTACATAATAGGAGGTGTCCACCGGCCAGTATCCTTCACTTTCCAGAACCTCCCGCAATGTCGCCGGAATACTGTCACTGGGATCTTCGGGGATTTTGTCCAGCCTGGCACCTTCTGTCTGGCAGCCGGCCTTTTTGAATTCCGGGTGTCCGCCGTTTGCGATTACGGACAGATAAAAACCGGATTTCAGCTTACCGGTATAGTCGTATGCAAAGCCCTGCTCGGTCAGCACACGATCCAACAACTGGGCGCTGTTTTCCCCCTCATAAATTGGCACCCGTATGGGTTCCACCAGGAAGCCGGTTCCGAGAGTCAGAGTTTCCACCGTAAAGATCGCATATCCGATGAGATCGCCTTCCTGTGCCTTTTCATACTGAATGTGATAGATCACCGTTTTGCTCAGTGAGCCGGAGGCAGCGGTTACCTCTACGATATTTTCCCCTTCTTCTGTGAAAACAAGGGTGTAGCTATCCTTGTTGGTGTCGCTCCATGTTGGGTTCACCGCCTGATTATTCAGCGTGACCGTGCTGTCAATCTTGTTGCCGTCCAGTCTGGCAATTACATCAAAGGTCTTTTTGCTTCCTTTCAGGATCATACCATCGGTCAGCGTGGTTTGAACGCTGATATCGCTTTCGCTCGTAGCCGCTGCTGCCGGTAACAGCAGAACAAACATCAGGGTTACACTGAGCAATAACGCCAGCATTCGACTGGGACTTTTTTCTCTTCTTTTCATTTTTGACACTCCTTTTTTAGTTCTTTATGTTAAACGCTTGCGCGTATGAACATTACAATTGTTGTGTTATCCCACTTCCATTAAAAGTGACAATCGAATAAAGCTTATTTTCAAACTACTCCTTTTCTTGCTTCTGTAATCGCATCTACACTTTTTTCGGTTAGAGACCGGTTTTAATCCTGCTACTTCTAGGACACGCGACCATGGGTCTAATTGCTGCTTGATCGCAACCATCTGTTTCAGAGGCAGATCAGCTTTGTGCGGCAGCCTTCCAAGCTTTGCCGCCATCTGCTGTAAACATTTGACATTGATCCTCATCCCACATACACACGCCCTCTACAAATGAAAAAACCGCCTTCTCCTGCCGGAGAAAGCGGTTTTTGGGCGCGCGTATCATATAGGCAAAAATTGCCCGTAAAAAACAGCGTCATCCTTCAATTTACCCAAGGATACACATTCTCTGACAGATATGGCTGGTTTCCTGGCTTATGACTTACGGTTTAACCGAAAAAGGGTGCCTTCTCAAAATCAAACGATTTCAATGACATAATACCCTTTTCTTCGTCAATCACAGTGATGGCTGTCGTGTCGGATTTGCACCGATGCTTCCCAATTCTCCCATGTCTCCATGGGCACCATATTGCGAATATTTAGTTTTATCAAGTATATTCTACTCCTCAAATCGAATAAAGCAATAGAAAAATCATCTGATTTTTTGGAATATATTAATACGAATTGCTCGTGGATTTGTCTTTTCTTCTGCTGACAACACTCATATCTTATATAGTAATTTATAGTAATTTTTCTGGAAAGGCTGTCAGAATGCCGCTTTCGTTCCATTATTCTTTTGGCGTCCGGTCAAAAAGCCAGTGAAATCGCGTCTTTATCTTGTATCATGGCGAGGGGAGGAGGCTTCAGCGTTTTGCCTCCAAAACCGAAGGATATGTTCGCGTTATCGCCGAAGCTGGCCCGGTCAATCGTGACACTGGAGACGGATTACGGTGAACCGCTAACGCTGTCTTCCTTTTTACAGGATGTATCCCTACAACGGGAACCGGAGGAGAAGGATTCCAAAGACAGTGTCAAAATCATGACCGCTCATGTGGCGAAGGGCCTGGAATTTCATACGGTTATTGTCGCTGGGCTTTCGGAAAAAATTTTTCCATCCGCCAGGGCACTGGAAGAACGCCGGGAGGAGGCGTTGGAAGAAGAACGCAGATTGGCATACGTGGCGATGACACGAGCAAAATGTCAGCTCTATATGACGGAAAGCGAAGGCTTTGGATTTCGGGGCTATCAGAAAACGCCATCCCGGTTCTTGTTCGATATCGGGGAGGAGCATGTCCTTCGGATCGGCAGCATCAGCGAAGACATTATGGCAGAACATGCGCGGCAGACGGTGATTCGCAAGCCTTCCTCGGGCGCACCCTTACCGGTGGGGACGCCTGTCAAGCATAAGGTGTTTGGAGAAGGGATAATTGAAGCGGCGGACGAACAGACCAAAACCTATACGATTCGTTTCCTAACAGGCACGAAACCGATTCGTTTTGATTATCAGGGGCTGTCGCAAATATTGTAGGGCTGATTGTTTCTGATTTTTGCTTGGCCATGCAGTACCCACATTTTGTGAATAGGCTGAAACGTCCTTGCTCATTCGTTTCCGAGATCACTTGTTCCTATGTCCGCGTCCTTATCTTCGCCGCCGGCCTCTTCCATACGCTGCGGAACTTCCGCCGGCAGAGCTTCGTAGCGTTTCTTTGCCGTGTGGAAGGCCACCAGAAACACAATCACGAAGACGCTGGATACGAGGATGCAAATTACCGTTAAAACCGGGTAGAACAATGAAATATAGGTGAGCCCCTGGAATATTGCCATAAGAGTCCAGGCCGACTTCAATTTTGCGCTGTTCAAGTCGGCGCCGAAAAAAGCTTCTATGTCTTGTATGCCTTGAATAATCGCATAAGCGATGTAAAGAGATATAACCGTACTCGCCAGCCCCAGAAGAATGCCGATCCCGCCAAGATTGACCGCAACGCCGAACAAATCACCCAGGTAAAGCAAACCGGAGAATATTCCCATTCCGATCGCCAAGGGCCGTATTTTTTTGAACTGCGCACTGCGATCCGACAACTCCCGCAGCCCTTTGACCATGAAAATGTAACCGACGAAAGTCGGTATCAAACCGATCGTGCAATTGCCGATCGTCAAATTAAAATTCAAAAAGATAAACAAATATCCAGAAAAAATATTTCCCATGATCTAGATTCACACCTTCCGTTTGGCAGACGGCGCTTATTCTATCTGCCTGTTGCGCCGCATTCTTTTATCCCGTATCCCGCCCCGCTTACGGTAGATATTGTATCATGTCCTGTTATCTTTTTCCACAGAAATATTTTTATCGGCCAGAGGTCTGTCTGCCGGACAAAAAAGCTATGGTTTGTACCGTGGGGCGATAAAAATGCGAATTGACAAAGAGGCCGTTTCTTGTATAATAAATACATTTATTCTAGATGTTGAAAGGAGAGATAACAATGCGCCTTAATGAAAATCATTCCGCTTATGCGAACTACAGGGACTTCGCCGTGCAGTACGACCGGCATACCAATCTGTTTTCCGCTTGGTATGCGGAAGGCCGCCCTTTTTTGGAGAACGGCAGCATTCGTTGGACGGGAGAAAACGGGATGGAATTGTCGCCTTCCGATGCGGAGGAAGTTATCGTCGAATGGGAGCGGTATCTGGATAAGACGACGCTAACGATTCTGTATACCGGCGGTGCGTTTGAACAAGCGAATGCGACCGTTGTTTTTCTGGTAACGTGTGACGGCCTTACCGTAGATTGTACCTGTGCGCCCGGCTTGACAACGCTGATTTGCGGTGAGCTATCCTGGGGGGCGGATATGGAGCGGGATACCTTTTCCGTCAATCTGGATCAACGCGGTCCCTGGCTCCGTTCCGCGCTGGGACCGGCCTGTTCCGCAGCGGATAATGCTCTGTTTGACCGCTGTACCGACAAAGCGCTGGAAGTGCGCGGTGAACCAAGTCCCCGGCTGCAATTTTGCTGGGAGAGAAAAGGCTATGATTTCCGGGCTTTCGGGAAAAACAGCCTGCATCTTTTCTTCTCGGTACAGGAAGATTTGTATGTGAGACGCTTTCGGCTGCCCTATAAACCGATTAACAAGAAGAATACGTTTCCGGAACCCCCTTGTGGATGGATGACTTGGTACGCGGTGCAATTCCGTGCCAGCGAAGAGACCGTCCTGGAAAATGCCCGATGGCAGAAAGAACATCTTGCTGATTTTGGGGCCAACACCATTTGGGTGGATTGGGAATGGTATCATGCCAGCTTTGACGGCGTTGGGCCGGAAGGCATCCACTCCCGCCAGCCGGATCCCAAGGCCTATCCTCATGGGCTGGCTTATGTGGCGGAGGAAATTAAGCGACTTGGTTTTATTCCGGCATTGTGGATCGGCGCGACCAATGAGCCTGCGCAGAATGATGATTTTGATGATGACATGGTACTGGCTCACGAGCCGTTTTGGTCCGGTCAGTATATGCTGGATATCACCAATCCGCGTTATCTGGAGGAATATCTTCCGAAGACATTCCGGCAAATCAAAGATTGGGGATACCGCGCCTTGAAATGGGATTGTCTCCCTCACACTTATATCTATGCGGATATTTACCACGATCGATTGCATCACGCAGAACAAACGTCGGAGCAGGCAGTTCAAGCTATCTTTCGGAAAGCCAGAGAGGTAGTGGGGAAGGATTTCTACATGCTTTCCTGTGCTGGGGAATCCCGGGAAATCCTGAGCGGCACATCGGTATTCGACGCGGCCAGAATCGGCGCTGACATTTTTGCTTGGGCGGAGTTCAAGGCTAGCTGTGTGGATCGGGTAATGCAGTTCTATCCGTTTCATAATGTGATGCATTATAACGATCCGGATAATCTGGTGGTTCGGCCGGAGCACAATACAAGTGACCAGGCGGTTTCCCGGGTATCGTTTCTTTCTCTTCTGGGCCTGCCCATTACGCTGGGGGATAATCTTCCGGAGCTGCCTGCCGATCGGGTAGAGCTTCTTCGTCGCTGTTTGCCAGCCTTAGATATTCATCCGGCAAATTTGCAGGAATTATCTTATGACGGCAGCCTGGTTCTTCAAAATCTGATGATTTGTCGGCCTTTTGAACAGTGGAATATCGTTAATTTGCTCAACCTGTCGGAAGAGGACATGGAGAAAGCGGTGGAATTGGAACAGGATTTGTCATTGGATCCAGGCAGGTACTTAGTTTATGACTTTTGGAATCATGCTTTTCTAGGCGAACATACCAAGGCTTTTTTTGTACAGATCAGACCCAACGCATCGCGTACCGTGGCTGTCCGCCGGGCGCTGGACCGGCCGCAGCTGCTGTCTACGTCCCGTCATATCAGTCAGGGCGGACCGGATTTGATTGAGATGTGTTGGAATTCGGCAGATCACGTTCTTTCCGGACGGTCACGCGTTGTGGCAGGAGATCGGTATGAAATTTCGCTGCATGTTCCGGAGAATTGGATTCCATGTGCCGGTCAAACTGACTTACTCTCTCGGACGCAGGACAGCAGCATTTGGACAATGGCGGTTATTCCAGAACAGACAGGCGAATGGGACTGGTCGGTATCCTTTGAATAAAATGGGTATAATATCTGTCCTATTTATGCAAATTATGTCAGAAGATATTTTATCATAAAGGAGATAGATAGTATGGGGATATTGGATGGAAAAGTCGCTATCATAACCGGCGGAGGAAAGGCCAAATCCATTGGCTACGGAATTGCCGTTGCCTATGCGAAAGAGGGCGCCGATCTGGTGCTAACCGGGCGGAATGAGCAAAAACTGCTGGATGCAAAAGCCGAATTGGAATCTCTCTACGGCATCCGGGTTTTGGCCTTACAGGCGGATGTCAATTCCGATGAGGAATCGGAGGAGACCGTCAGCCGGGTGGTGCGGAAGACGGTCGAAACGTTTGGACGAATCGATGTTTTGATCAACAATGCCCAGGCATCTGCTTCCGGTATCCCGCTGTCTATGCAGACGAAAGAACATTTTGATTTGGGTATTTATTCCGGGCTGTACGCTACTTTTTACTATATGAGGGCGTGTTATCCTTATTTAAAGGAAACGCAGGGTTCCGTCATCAATTTTGCTTCCGGCGCGGGATTGTTCGGCAATGCCGGTCAAAGTTCTTATGCGGCGGCAAAGGAAGGTATTCGCGGACTTTCGCGTGTGGCGGCAACGGAGTGGGGGAAAGACAACATCAACGTCAATGTGGTTTGCCCCCTGGCCATGACCTCCCAGTTGGAAAATTTCAAAGCCTCCTATCCGGAAGCGTATGAGAAAAACCTGCGGAGCGTACCAATGGGCCGGTTCGGCGATCCGGAGAAGGATATTGGACGCGTCTGCGTCCTGCTGGGATCCCCCGATTTTAAGTATATGTCCGGCGAAACCTTGACGCTGGAAGGCGGTATGGGGTTACGGCCCTAATGAAATTTTTGGTTTCCGTTTTTTAATGGAAAGGCAGTCGCGGAAGCAGAGATCCTTCATTGGAATTTCTGCTTCACCGTTTTCTGGGATTCTGTTGCGTCACTGTGCAAAGCTGTTCCGTCTGCTCACCACTCGAAACTTTCCAGGCGGGATTTCCGTTTGCTGTCGAAAATTCCGAACAAAACCGTTGGAATCCGGATAGCCGCATGCATAGGCGATTTCTTCCACAGGCAGCTCCGTTTCCTGAAGAAGCCGTTTGGCATGAGCGATGCGGCACAGCATCAGATACCGCTTCGGTGTGCAGCCGGTGTATTCGCGGAATTTTGTAATAAAGTAAGATTGTGTTACGTGGAACGTTCTGGCCAGCGCTTCGATTTTTATCGGTTCGGCAAAGTGAAGTTCCAGGTATTGCCTTGCTTCCTCCAGATAGGGATACTTTCCGGAAGGGAAAGAGCGGAAACTTTCCGGCTGGATGCGGTAAAAAGAAAGAAGCAATGCGTGGAACAGGATGCCCGCCATTTCTTCGGCAAAATCTTGCTTCTGTAGCTGCTCCTTTTCCAGATCCCGGATCAATCGTCGCGCCAGCGGCTCTTTTTTTAAATCAAATAGATGACAATATTTGTCATCCCGATAGAAAAGCGTGGATATCAGCTGGGGCGGAATGTGAAAAGATGGCAGCTGGTCTATCCGGATATGGAATCCGATTCGGGAATAGGGCAGAGAAATAGGAAGGAGATCGTGCGTTTCCATGCGGCCAATGATAACCAGCTGATCCTTTCCCACGGTGTAATGTTTCCCCCCGATATTCATGCTGACCGTTCCTTCCGCAATATAGAGAATCTCACATTCGTTGTGAGTATGATAGAGCGAGATTCCCTCGTCCGGCCGGTTCGTTATTGTGTGCCACGAGTGTAAAAAGTTCACGATTTTTCCTCCTGTTCCTTACCGGATGTTTTCATTATACCAATCCGCTGCGTTGTTTTACAATAGAAATGGGAAGAAACGGAGTGAATCGGAAAATTTTTGCATAAAAAGAGCGGATTATTGATGATGACGGATGCGAAAGAACCTTGTACACTTTTCCTATAAAAACGGCGTGGAGGGATAGCGTGGTATGGAAAAGTTGGCAGTGATGACAGGAGCATCCGGCATGCTGTGTTCCGTTTTGACCTATGCTTTGGCACAAGACGGATATCGGCTGGCGCTGCTGGGAAGAAACGAAGAAAAACTGGAAAGGCTGGCAGAAGACATTCGCAGGAAAGGCGGAACCGTCAATGCATACCGCACAGACGTCACACTGCCCGAGGAGGTCCGATCGGCGCATCAGCAAATTTTGAAACAAATGGGACCTTGTGAGATTCTCATTAATGGCGCCGGAGGAAATCATCCATCCGGTACCACGGAACAAGAAATGTTTTTGCCGGATGCCTCCGGTACCAATTTCTTTGATCTTTCTTCGGATGGATTGGAACATGTATTCCGTCTGAATTTATACGGAACCATTCTTCCCTGCCAAATTTTTGCCAAAGATATGGCAGCGCAAAAAAAAGGTTGTATCGTCAATTTTTCTTCTATGGCAGCGTTTTCCCCTCTAACCAGAACGCCGGCATATTGTGCAGCCAAATCCGGAGTCAGCAATTTTACGCAATGGCTGGCTGTACATCTTGCCGCGAGGGGAATCCGGGTAAACGCGCTTGCTCCGGGGTTTTTCCTCACCGGCCAAAATCAAAGCCTTCTTCAGAATCCGGATGGTACGCTGACGCCGCGGGCCACGAAAATAGTAAGCAGAACGCCGCTGAATCGCTTCGGACAGCCGGAGGATTTGGTAGGAGCACTTCGTTTTTTACTGGATGACAAGGCATCCGCCTTCCTTACCGGCGTAATATTGCCTGTAGACGGCGGCTTTTCTGCGTACAGCGGCGTATAACGCTAACGCGCTGTTTCTGCAATATAGAAAAATAAAATATCAATACCAGAAGGGAGAAGAAAACAAGATGGACTACCAACAGAGTAACGGATTGCGCTATGCGCCGCAAGGGAGGCCTAAGCCGGTGGTCAAACCGGGAGAGTTTGTGTTCGCGGCTGCTGCGCTGGACCACGGTCATATTTACGGGATGTGCAATGGCCTCCAGGAGGCGGGAGGGCTGTGCCGGGCCGTGTATGATCCGGATCCGCAGAAAGCAGAAGCGTTCCGGAAGGTATACCCGCAAGTCAGAATAGCAGAGCGCTTGGAAGATTTGCTGGAGGATCCGGAAATCCGGATGATTGCAGCGGCTGCCATTCCCTCTAAGCGGTGCGAGCTGGGCTTGCGCGTCATGGATGCCGGAAAGGATTATTTTACCGACAAAGGACCGATGACCACCCTGGAGCAGCTGGATCAGGCAAAAAAAGCGGTAAAACGTACCGGAAAGAAATACATGGTCTATTACAGCGAACGAATTCATGTGGAAGGAGCAATCCTGGCCGGTCAATTGGTGGAAAGCGGAGAAATTGGCCGTGTAGTACAAGTGATGGGAATGGGGCCGCACCGGCTGAATCCGGAGACCCGGCCCGGCTGGTACTTTGATAAACAGCAATATGGCGGAATTCTTTGCGATATCGGGAGTCATCAGGTCGAACAATTCCTTTACTATACCGGCGCGAAAGATGCAGAGGTGGTATCCAGTCAGGTTGGGAATTATGCCAATCCGGATCACCCGGACTTCGAGGATTTTGGATGCGCTACCTTGGTGGGAGACAATGGCGCGTCACAATTTTTTCGCGTAGATTGGCTGAACCCGGCCGGTCTGCGTACCTGGGGGGATGGACGGCTATTTCTTCTGGGAACCAAGGGATATCTTGAGATCCGCAAGTATATTGACGTTGCCCGCCAACCGGAAGGGGATCAAATCTTTCTGGTAAATGAACAGGGCGAGTATCATATTCCGGCGAGAGGAACGGTTGGCTTTCCGTTTTTTGGCCAGATGATCCTGGATTGCCTAAACCGTACGGAACAGGCTATGACACAGGAACATGCGTTCAAAGCTGCTGAACTCTGCCTTCTCGCACAAAAAAAGGCAGTAACGATAACGGGGGAAGCGCTATGATTGAGCTTTCTCTGGAAGCCACAAAAGAATTTTTGATCTCTTTGTTTTTAACGTATGGGTTTTCTCAGGAAGATAGCATCTACTTGTCCGATTCTCTGTTGGCGGCGGACTTGGCGGGAGTAGAGTCTCATGGAATACAGCGCATGATCCGTTACGATGAGGCGATCCATTGCGGTATGGTAAATGCTTGCGCAATACCTCAAATCGTTTTTGAGACACCCATTTCCGCTGTCATCGATGGGGATAAAGCGATGGGGCAGCTTGTTAGCCGGGATGCAATGAAGCTAGCCATATCCAAAGCCCGTCAGGTAGGGATCGGTATGACTGCCGTGCGTAACTCAAATCATTTTGGCATGGCAGGCGCCTATGCTGCTATGGCAGCGGAACAGGATTTGGTTGGGGTGGCGATGACCAACTCGGAAGCCATTATGGTGCCGACAAATGGCAAAAAAGCCATGTTGGGAACCAATCCTATTGCAGTTGCCTTTCCGGCAGCTCCCATTCCGTTTTGCTTCGACGCGGCTACGACGGTCGTTACCAGGGGCAAGCTGGAAGTGTATCATAAAAGAGAACTCTGTCTGGATGGCGATTGGGCGGTGGATCCTTCCGGTCAAATCAGCCGAAATCCTGCTCAAATAATCCGCAACATCAGAGCCAAAGCCGGCGGCGGCATTTTGCCGCTGGGCGGTGCGGCGGAAGTCAGCGGCGGACACAAAGGATATGGATTTGGAATCATCTGCGAGATTTTTTCTTCTATCCTGGCAGGTGGTCCGCCTTCTTATCAAACCTATCTTTGCCCGGAACTGGCCGATACCTCTCATTGCTTCTGGGCAATCGACTATGGTATCTTTGGTGATAAGGCGTCCATCCGGACGGCAGCCTCTCGTCTGTTGATGGACTTGAGAAATTCACCTAAGGCCGAGGGGCAGCAGCGGATTTACACGCATGGGGAGAAAGAACAGGAATCCATCCGGGAGAAGCGGCAGAAGAACTGCATTCCGGCAAGCGAAAAGACCTTGAAAGAATGCAAGGGCCTTGGCGCCATCTATGGGATACCTTGTCATATTGAGAAAACAGGATCATCCACAATAGCTCTTCCTCATTTAACAGAAGGTGATAAGCGGTAACCTTCTGGAGATCCGAATTCTTGCATTATTTCTTTCGTCTGTTTTCTTGTACCGGACCGGTGCGGCAACGGCTGCACCGGTCTCTATTTTTTGGTTGACAATGTTGGTCTACTAGTGTAGACTGTTTCTTGTGGTCTACACCAGTAGACTGCAAGCGACAAAAGACAAGAAAGCAGGGACACCATATGTGCGGAATCGTGGGATTTACAGGGATGCAGGCCAATCGGGAACAAATACTCAAACGCATGATGGATACCATTGCGCACCGAGGCCCGGATGGCGAAGGCAGTTTTTTGGATGACCATATCGCATTGGGACACCGCCGTCTTGCCATTATCGATCTGGAGGGCGGTACGCAGCCTATGTTTAACGAGTCGCAAAATCTTGTTATTGTATTCAATGGGGAAGTCTATAATTTTCCATTGCTGCAGGCCGAATTGGAGAGCAAGGGACACCGTTTCGTCACACGCTGCGATACGGAAGTCCTGCTGCATGGATACGAGGAATGGGGGAGATCGCTTTTGACGCGCTTACGAGGAATGTTCGCCTTTGCCATATGGGATCGCAATACAGAAACGTTATTTTGCGCCAGAGACCCTTTTGGAATCAAACCGTTCTATTACTACCGACAGGAAGAAACCTTTCTGTTTTCCAGTGAAATCAAGAGTTTTTTGCCGCATCCGAATTTTCAAAAAAAACTGAACCGCGGTCAATTGGAATTGTATCTTTCCTATCAATATTCTCCCGGAGAACATACCTTTTTCCAGAATGTGAAAAAGTTATTGCCTGCCCATTGGCTGGAATGGAAAGGCGGCCGGCTTACGATTCAACGTTATTGGACACCGTCTTTTCTTCCTTGGCCGAGATCGTTGCCTTATTGGAAACAAGAAATTGAAACCGCCTTAGAGGAATCGGTTGCCGTACATAAGCTTGCGGACGTGCCTCTTGGCAGCTGTCTGTCATCCGGAGTAGACTCCAGCTATATTACGTTTCTTTCCCAGATCAAAAAAACATTTACCGCCGGTTACGAAGAAGAGCAATACAGTGAAACGGCTGAGGCGGGAGAAATCAGCCGCTGGGCCGGAGCGGAAAATGTTATCTGTCCGATTACGGCGAGGGAATGTTGGGACAGTCTGGGCAGGATACAATATTATATGGATGAACCTTTGGCGGATGCCTCCGCAGCGGCTTTGTATTTTGTGGACCGAGAAGCTGCAAAGCAGGTGAAGGTACTGCTTTCCGGAGAAGGCGCGGATGAGTTGTTCGGTGGATATAACATTTACCAGGATCCGTTTTCGGGTTGGCAGTACGATCGACTTCCGAAAGCGGTCCGCGGTCTGATTGGCTTGGCTGCCGGCCGGCTTCCTCCTGTCCATGGCGTCAATTTTTTGGTTCGTCATGCTAGTTCGCTGGAAGAACGATACATTGGCAATACCAATTTGATGACGGAACGTCAAAAAAAACAGATTCTAAAAGATTATTCCGGTTTGGTACTGCCAAATGACCTCAGCCGTCCTATCTTTGCTTCTGCCCGAGAGCTGGATGACGTTACCTGCATGCAGCTGACGGATTTGCAGCTATGGATGGCTGGAGACATTCTATTAAAAGCGGACAAAATGAGTATGGCGCACAGTTTGGAGCTGCGGGTGCCTTTTTTGGATCGAAACGTATTTGAAGTAGCCAGACACATTCCTACCTGCTGCCGGGTCAACGGCATACAAACGAAAATTGCTTTGCGAGAGGCAGCGCGGCAGAGAATTCCTGAAAAAACGGCAGATAAGAAAAAATTGGGGTTTCCGGTTCCCATCCGGGCCTGGCTCCGAGAAAAAATCTACATGGATCAAGTGCGGGAAACGCTCACCGGCCAAACGGCTTCCTTGTTTTTTTACACGGATTGTTTGGACAAGATGTGTCTGGATCATCTTAGAGGGAGATGTGATTATTGGCGCCAGATCTGGTGCGTGTTCATCTTTCTGATTTGGTATGAGGAATATTTTATCAAGCGCTGATAGAAGCAAAATGGTTGACAAATAGAGCATGCCGCGGTAGACTATAATAAATTTTACAATAGTAGACTGTGGGCGGTAGTATGGAGTATAAAGTGAATGAAAGCGAATACCGGTTTTTGACTGTTTTGTGGGAGACCGAGCCCGTCAGCAGTCCGGAATTGGTCCTTATCTGTTCCGGACGGCTGGGATGGAAAAAGTCCACCACGTATACCGTAATCAAGAGATTGTGCGAGAAACGGATCGTTGAAAATCAGTCCACCATCGTTACTGCTTTGGTTTCAAAAGAAGAAATTGACCGGCAGGAGAGCGAGGCGTTTTTAAAGAATAATTTCCATGGCAGCGTGCCTGCTTTTTTAGCGGCTTTTTTGAAAGACCGTAAATTGACCAAAGAGGAAGCGGAAAAAATCAAAGCGTTAATTGAGGAGATTCCGGATGATTGACCTGTTGTCGCTGCTTCTGACCATCCATTTGCAGGCTACGCTTCTGGTCATACTGATCTTGCTCTTCCGCCGTATTTTCCGGTATGTGTCCAAGCGTTATGTTTGTTTGCTGTGGGTATTACTTTTCTTTTCGTTCCGTTATTTGCTGCAGTTCCGCCGGGTCGGGAGAGCACTGAAAACAGCGGTTCATAGGGAGGGGAATGTATGGGAGTGTGACGGATTTTCCTCGCCGTTTGTTATGGGGTGTTTCAAACCCAAAATATACATTCCGTTTTCCATACCGGAAGAACAGCGAAGTCATATTATTCGTCATGAGAGTATGCACATCCGCCATCTTGACCCGTTTCTTTGTTGTTTTGCGGTGCTGGCGATCTGTATTCATTGGTGGAATCCGTTTTTGTGGTATGCGATTGGCAAAATGAAACAGGACATTGAGCTGTTTTGCGATGAATCGGTGCTTCGCTTTGCTAGCATCCAGGAAAAAAATCTTATTCGGAAACATTATTATGGTTTGCCGTTGGGCAGTCGGATCCTGCCGTCACCCTAAAATTCGGGACGACACGGGCAGAACTGCGTATCCGGTAT
>PPYF01268232.1_pt1 | contig 19321 bp, 16 predicted proteins | sample 1559871 | NCBI WGS metagenome assembly PPYF01 (sample SAMN08240021, study PRJNA423297) | Human gut metagenome, whole genome shotgun sequencing project. | reverse complement strand
GCTGGAGATCGGCTTTAACAACAAATATCTCATGGATGCCCTGAAGGCCGCCCCCGCCGAGAAGCTCCGTCTGGAGTTCACCTCCGGCGTGGCCCCCTGCGTCATCCTCCCCGCCGAGGGTGAGGAGAACTTCATCTATATGGTACTGCCCGTGAGATTGAAGGCAAATTAAATAACGTTGAGTTAAATTTTGATTTAGCTATACAGGATGTATAGTAAATTGCGAAGGGACGCAGAGAGACGGATTGCCACGTCGCTACGCTCCTCGCAATGACAGAAACAGAAAGCCATCGTATTTTGTCATTGCGAGGAGGCCAAACGGGCCGACGCGGCAATCCGTATCCCCCGTCCACGACACCAGAAAGAGGCAGCTATGGAAACAGAACACGTTAAAATTCACACCGAATTCATCAAGCTCCAGGACCTTTTAAAGTTCGCCGGGGCGGTGGAGACAGGGGGCGACGCCAAGCTCATCATCCAGGAGGGCCGGGTGGCGGTGAACGGCGAAGTCTGCACCATGCGGGGCAAGAAGATGCGTCCGGGTGACACCGCCGTCATCGACGGCGAGACCGCCCTGGTGGTGGAATGATCGTCCGCAGCCTGGAGCTGGAGGGCTTCCGCAACTATGACCGGCTGGCGGCGGAGTTTCACCCCCAGGTGAACCTGATCTACGGGGACAACGCCCAGGGCAAGACCAATCTGCTGGAGGCCATCGCCTATCTGTCCTCCGCCCGGTCCCACCGGGCCCGGTATGACCGGGAGATGATCGGCATGGACCAGACCGCCGCCGACATCCGGGGGATCGTCGAGAGCCGGGGCCGCACCTTCACCGTGGAGGCCCAGCTGGCCCGGGGCCGCACCAGAAAGCTCTTCTCCAACGGGGTCCGGCTGAAAAACGCCGGGGAGCTGGCGGGGGTGCTGAACACGGTGCTGTTCTGCCCGGAGGACCTGTATCTTATCCGGGAGGGGGCCGCCGCCCGGCGGCGGTTTCTGGACAGCGCCATCTGTCAGCTCCGCCCCCGGTACGCCCAGGCCCTGGCGGAATACGGCCGATTGTATGAGCACAAGACCCGCATCCTGCGGGACTGGAACGAGCACCCCTCCCTGCTGTCCGCCCTGGACGACTTTGACCTGCGCATGGCCCAGATGGGGGCCCTGCTCATCCACTATCGGGCCCACTTTGTCAAGCGTCTGCAGGAGGCGGCCCCGCCCATCCACCGGGACTTCTCCGGCGGCGGGGAGGAGCTGAGCCTGACCTATACCACCGTGTCCAACATCCCGGACCCCCTGGCATCGCCGAAGGAGCTGCTGCCCCTGCTGCTGGACCACCAGGCCCGGCACAAACAGGCGGAGCTGGACAGCCGCCAGTGTCTCTCCGGCCCCCACAAGGACGACCTGCTGGTGGACATCAACGGCCTGTCCGCCAAGACCTACGGCTCCCAGGGCCAGACCCGCACTGCCGCCCTGTCTTTAAAGCTGGCCCAGCGGGAGATATTCCAGGCGGAGACGGAGGAGTGGCCCGTGCTGCTGCTGGACGACGTGCTGTCTGAGCTGGACAGTCGCCGCCAGGCATTTATTTTGAACCGCATCCGGGGCGGCCAGGTGTTTATCACCTGCTGCGAGGAGGAAAAATTAGAGGGGCTGGAGGGCGGCAAGGCCTTCCATGTCCAGGGCGGAAGCCTGATTTGAGGAGGAAACGCCGTGTATCTGCACTTGGGCCAGTCGGTGGTGGTGCCCCACCGGGAGATCCTGGGCATCTTCGACCTGGACAACGCCAGCTGGGCCTTTAAGACCCGGGAGTTTTTAGAGCGGGCCGAGGCCGAGGGCCGGGCCGTGTGGGTGTGCGACGACCTGCCCAGGTCCTTCGTGCTGGTGGGCGGACAGGGCGGCAAGCCCACCGTCTATATCTCCCAGCTGTCCTCCGCCACCCTCCTCAGCCGGGCGGCACGCAATTCCTTTGAGTAGAATTATAGAAACCAGGAAAGTTGAGAGCGGAGAGGAAAGAAGCAATCATTGTCATTGCGGTCCATCGATACCCAATGTAGGGGCGGCTATCAGCCGCCCGCCGTTGCCACACCGATGTCGCGGGCGGATGATATCCGCCCCTACGGGAAGGACAAAAAGTCCTCTTCCCTCTCCCCTCTCAACCATTCCACGAGATCATTTACCGGAGGTAGTTATGTCAGAAGAATTGAACGAATTGAATTCCACCCAGGTGGAACACGAGTATGGTGGGTCGGAGATCCAGGTGCTGGAGGGCCTGGAGGCCGTCCGCAAGCGTCCGGGCATGTATATCGGCTCTACATCCGAGTCCGGCCTGCACCACCTGGTCTATGAGATCGTGGACAACTCCATCGACGAGGCCCTGGCGGGCTACTGCACCGACATCACCGTGACCATCAACCCGGACAATACCATCACCGTCACCGACAACGGCCGGGGCATCCCCGTGGACATCCAGCCCCAAACGGGCAAGCCCGCCCTGGAGGTGGTCTTTACCATCCTGCACGCCGGCGGCAAGTTCGGCGGCGGGGGCTATAAGGTCTCCGGCGGCCTGCACGGCGTGGGCGCCTCGGTGGTCAACGCCCTGTCCGAGTGGCTGGAGGTCCAGGTCCACAAAAACGGGCATATCTACGAGATGAAGTTCTCCCGGGGCAAGATCACCCAGGAGATGAAGATCGTGGGCCAGACCAACCACACGGGCACCACCGTCACCTTCAAGCCCGACCCGGAGATGTTTGAGACCCTGGAGTATCAATATGAGACCCTGCACACCCGTATGCGGGAGGAGGCTTTCTTAAACGCCGGCCTGCGCATCCAGACGGTGGACCTGCGCCCCGGCCAGGAGCAGGAGGACGACATGTGCTATGAGGGCGGCATCCGGGAGTTCGTCTCCTGGATCAACCGGGATAAGGATGCCCTGCACGGCGATGTCATCTATATGTCCGGCTCCCGGGAGGACTCCATGGCCGAGGTGGCCATGCAGTATAACGACGGGTATAACGAGGTGATGGTCTCCTTTGCCAACAACGTGCATACCCCCGAGGGCGGCATGCACGAGGAGGGCTTTAAGCGGGCCCTGACCAGCGTGCTCAACGCCTATGGCCGGAAGATCAAGCTGCTTAAGGACGACGAGAAGGTCTCCGGCGAGGACTGCCGGGAGGGCCTGACCGTGGTCATCTCCGTCAAGCTCACCGAGGCCCAGTTCGAGGGCCAGACCAAGGCCAAGCTGGGCAACAGCGAGATGCGGGCCCTGGTCAACGCCATCGTCAGCGAAAAGCTGGAGACCTATCTGGAGGAGAACCCCGCCGTGGGCCGCGCCACCACCCAGGGCCGGGACTCCCGCTTCCAGGCCATCCTCCCCCTGTGGGGCAAGATGCTCAACGTGGAGAAGGCCCGGGCGGACAAGGTCTATGGCAACGACAAGCTCCAGCCCGTCATCACCGCCCTGGGCGCCGGCATCGGCGAGGAGTTCGACCTAGATAAGCTGCGCTATCACAAGGTGGTCATCATGGCCGATGCCGACGTGGACGGTGCCCACATCCGCACCCTGCTGCTCACCTTCTTCTTCCGCTTTATGCGGCCCTTGATCGAGGAGGGCTATGTCTACTCCGCCGTGCCCCCCCTCTATAAGCTCACCCGGGGCAAGACCACCCGGGTGGCCTTCTCCGACGAGGAGCGGGACCGGATCTCCGCCGAGATGCGGGGCGGCAACCCCAACGTGAAGATCGACATCAGCCGCTTTAAGGGCCTGGGCGAGATGAACCCCCACGAGCTGTGGGAGACCACCATGGACCCGGAAAAGCGCACCCTGCGCCGCATCGAACTCACCGACGCCGTGGCCGCCGATGCCACCTTCAACATCCTGATGGGCGAAAAAGTGGAGCCCAGAAAAGAGTTCATCGAGCGGAATGCAAAATATGCGGTGAATTTGGATTATTAAGGACGAAGGGGAACGGATTGCCACGTCGGCCTGCGGCCTCCTCGCAATGACAGGAAGCCGAGAGCTTGCAATTCTGAACCAGCCGGAACGATGCTGATAGATGGCTGACTTTACGAATGATTCGGTAGAGACAGAGACCAAAATTTTTGTCATCGCAGGGAACGGATTGCCACGTCGGCCTGCGGCCTCCTCGCAATGACAGAAAGCCGAGGGCTTGCAGTTCTGAACCAGCCGGAACGGCGCAGATAGATGGCTGATTTTGCGAATGTATCGCCAGAAATTGAGACTGCAATTTTTGTCATCACAGGGAACGGATTGCCGCGTCGGCCTGCGGCCTCCTCGCAATGACAGGAAGCCGAGAGCTTGCAGTTCTGAACCAGCCGGAACGATGCTGATAGATGGCTGATTTTGCGAATGTATCGCCAGAAATTGAGACTGCAATTTTTGTCATTGCGAGGAGCGAAGCGACGTGGCAATCCGTCCTGTCCCCCGCAGGGACAAATGATAGGAGGCTGTGATATTCCGTGAGCTATTACGTTTATATCATGGCCAATCAGACCAATGTAGCCCTTTATATCGGCGTGACCAACAATCTGGAGCGCCGCGTGGCAGAACATCGGAGCCACCATTTCCCTGATAGTTTTACCGCCAAATATAACATCACAAAGCTGGTCTATTTTGAAGAAACACCAGATATCCAGGCTGCGATAGCACGGGAAAAGCAGATAAAATCCTGGAGCAGAAAACGAAAGAACCAACTGGTCGAGACAACGAACCCAGCGTGGAGCGATTTTTATAAAACGATTTGATCCGGCCTCTGTGCGAAGGAGGAAACACATAAATGTCTAAAAAACCCCAATACGACCCCGAGGAGATCCGATATCCTCAACAGAAGATCGTCACCTCTCCTCTGGTCCCCGAGATGGAGAAGTCCTATATCGAATACGCCATGTCCGTCATCGTGGGCCGGGCCCTGCCCGACGTGCGGGACGGCCTGAAGCCTGTGCACCGGCGCATTCTTTACGCCATGTACGAGGACAACCTGACCTCGGACAAGCCCTTTAAAAAGTCGGCCACCTGCGTGGGCGACGTGCTGGGCCGGTATCACCCCCACGGCGACGCATCGGTGTATGATGCCCTGGTCCGTCTGGCCCAGGACTTCTCCATGCGCTATATGCTGGTGGACGGCCACGGCAACTTCGGCTCGGTGGATGGCGACCCCCCGGCCGCCTATCGTTACACCGAGGCCCGGCTGAGCAAGATCTCGGACGAGATGCTCCGGGACATCGAAAAGGACACGGTGGACTGGGACCCCAACTTTGACGAGAGCCGCAAGGAGCCCCGGGTGCTGCCCGCCCGATTCCCCAACCTGCTGGTGAACGGCTCCAGCGGCATCGCCGTGGGCATGGCCACCAACATCCCCCCCCACAACCTGCGGGAGGTCATCAACGCCACCATCTGCGTGCTGGACGATCCGGAGTGTACCCTGGCCGACCTGATGGAGCATGTGAAGGGCCCCGACTTCCCCACCAAGGGGATCATCATGGGCCGCAGCGGCATCCGGGCCGCCTATGCCACCGGCCGGGGCCGCCTGATGGTCCGGGCCCGGCACGAGTTTGAGGAGTTCGGCAAGGACCGCACCCGCATCGTCATCACCGAGATCCCCTATCAGGTGAACAAGCGCCAGCTCATCAAGAACATGGCCGACCAGGTGGAGGACAAGCGGCTGGAGGGCATCTCCGACATCCGGGACGAGTCTGACCGGAACGGCATGCGCATCGTCATCGAGCTCAAGCGGGATGCCAACCCCCAGGTGGTGCTCAACCGCCTGTTCGCCCAGACCCAGCTGCAGACCACATTTGCCATCAATATGCTGGCCCTGGTGGAGGTGGACGGCAAGCTGCAGCCCCGCATCCTGTCCCTGCGGCACATTCTGGACCAGTATATCGCCTATCAGGAGCAGGTCATCATCCGCCGCACCCAATACGACCTGCGCAAGGCCCAGGAGCGGGCCCACCTGCTGGAGGGCCTGCTGGTGGCCCAGGACAACATCGACGAGGTCATCCACATCATCCGCTCCGCCTATGACGACGCCAAGCAGCGCCTGATGGACCGCTTCGGTCTGGACGACGTGCAGGCCCAGGCCATTCTGGACATGCGTCTGAAGGCCCTGCAGGGCCTGGACCGGGAGAAGCTGCAGGGCGAGTATGACGAGCTGGAAAAGCGCATCGCCTATTTCCAGCGCCTGCTGGCCGACGAGGCCATGCTCCGGGGGGTCCTGAAGGACGAGCTGACCGCCATCCGGGACAAGTACGGCGACGACCGGGTCACCGAGATCCAGGACGTGGAGGACGAGCTGGACATCGAGGACCTGATCGAGGAGGAGCAGTGCGTGTTCACCCTGACCCATGCGGGCTATATCAAGCGCACCCCCGTCAGCGAGTACGCCGCCCAGTCCAAGGGCGGCCAGGGCCGCAAGGGCATCACCACCCGGGAGGAGGACTATGTGGTGGACGTGTTCACCGCCTCCACCCACGACTATCTGCTCTTCTTCACCGACACGGGCAAGGTCTATCGCAAGAAGGGCTATCAGATCCCCGAGAGCGGCAAGGCCGCCAAGGGCACCAACATCGTGAACATCCTCCAGGTGGAGCAGGGGGAGCGGGTCCAGACCATGATCCACTTCCGGGACTTCACCGAGGAGGAGCTGTACCTGTTCATGGTCACCCGCCGGGGCACGGTGAAGCGCCTGGCGGTGTCCGCCCTGAAAAACATCCGGGTCAGCGGCATCCGGGCCCTGCGTCTGGACGAGGGGGACGCCCTCATCTCCGTGCTGGAGACCGACGGCGGCCAGGACGTGCTCATCGCCACCCACGACGGCCAGGCCATCCGCTTCCCCGAGGAGAAGGTCCGTGCCATGGGCCGTGACGCCGTGGGCGTCCGGGGCATCCAGCTCCGGGACGGCGACTATGTGGTGGGGGCCGGCGTGGTCCGGCCCGGCCGGTCTGTGCTGGCCATCACCGAAAAGGGCTTTGGCAAGCGCACCGATCTGGAGGAGTATCGCATCACCAACCGGGGCGGCCTGGGCATCCGCAACTATATGGTCACCGACAAGACCGGCCCCGTGGTGGGCATTAAGGTGGTGGACGGCACCGAGGACCTGCTGCTGGTCACCCAGGCGGGCATCCTCATCCGCACCCATGTGGATGCCATCCGCATGGCCGGCCGGGCCACCCAGGGCGTCATCGTCATGCGCTTTAAGGAGGAGGGCGATCAGGTGATCGCCATGGCCCTGGCTGACCGGGAGGAGGACACCGCCCCCGCCCCGGAGCAGGCCGCCGCAGAAGAGGAGTAAGTTATGAGCCTTTCTTCCTTTGGAGACAACGGCCGAAACAGGGGGAACAATAAGCTCTCCCCCAACATGCTGCTGCTGCTGGTGGGTATCTTTGTCATCCTGCCTATGTCCGGCTTGGTGGGCCTGCTGTGGACCGCCGTCGCCGCATTTCTGCTGGTGAAGCAGGCAAAAAAACAGGGGGGGAACGGAGAAAAGCCATCCGCCCCCCTGTCCCCCCGGCGGGAGAGCAAGGGCCCTGCCCTGTCCATATCCGGGCCCGCTAAGCGCACATATCAGAGTATCACCAAACGCACACCCCGCAAAGAACAGCACGACCATATCCCCTCCATCTGCCTGGACCAGACCGGCCAGCTGGAACAGCTGGAGACCCTCTACCGGGCGGGCCTGTATACCACGGAGGAGTATCGGAAGAAAAAGGAAGAGATCTTGAGGGGGAAGTGAGGGGCACGCGGGCGGCCAAAGGCCGCCCCTACGAAATGCCACCGACATTTGGCGTAGGGGCGGCTATTAGCCGCCCGGGGTAGAATTGCCGGTCATCGACGGGCCGACACGGAGGTCGGCCCCTACGGCGAGTTACGATGGCTTTTGTAGGGGCGGACCTCTGTGTCCGCCCACCGTTGGCGCACGGGTATCGCGGGCGGATGATATCCGCCCCTACACCGGGCCACCGATACCCCACCACGCACCAGGAGAACACCAACATGAAAACTGTCACCATCTACACCGACGGGGCCTGTTCGGGCAACCCGGGGCCCGGGGGATGGGGGGCCATTTTGATGTATGGCCCCCACACCAAGGAGCTGTCCGGGGGCGAGGCCCAGACCACCAACAACCGCATGGAGCTCACCGGGGTGATCTCCGCCCTGGAGCTTTTGAAGGAGCCCTGCCGGGTGGAGCTGTACTCCGACTCCAAATACGTCATCGACGGCCTGGGCAAGGGCTGGGCCAAAGGCTGGCGGGCCCGGGGCTGGGTGAAGAGCGACAAAAAGCCCGCCCTGAACCCCGACCTGTGGGGCCGCCTGCTGGACCTGTACGAAAAGCACGACGTACATCTGCACTGGGTAAAGGGCCACGCAGAAAATCAGTACAACAACCGCTGCGACCAGCTGGCCGTGGCCCAGAGCCAGAAATACAAATAAGACTGGGCGCAGAAAAGAGAGTATTTTCTGCGCCCTTTAAAGAATTTCCACTGTGCCTCCCTTGTCAAAGGGAGGTGGCACGGGCGCAGTACCCGCAAGGGGCACGCCGCATCCGTAAGGCAGCAAAGCTGCCAACGGCTACGCAGCCCGTGACGGAAGGATTCCGACCACAGGAAAGCGATCCTGAAAACGGAATCCCTCAGTCATCGCCTGCGGCGATGACAGCCCCCTTTCACAAGGGGGCCTGAAAAGCTATTTTGCAAGGAGGAAACATCCCATGAACGAATTCAAAGGCAGCCAGGACTATGTGGCCTCGGAAGAGCTGATGCGCTCGGTGAACATTGCCATGGTGCTGCAAAAGCCCCTGCTCATCAAGGGCGAGCCGGGCACGGGCAAGACCATGCTGGCCGAGGCCATCGCCGCCGCCCTGAATAAAAAGCTGCTCATCTGGAACATCAAGTCCACCACCAAGGCCCAGGACGGCCTGTATGTCTATGACGTGGTGCAGCGGCTCTATGACAGCCAGTTCGGCGGCCAGGGCGTGGACGACATCGAAAAGTATGTGAAGCTGGGCAAGCTGGGCGAGGCCTTCACCGCCGACGAGCAGGTGATCCTGCTCATCGACGAGATCGACAAGGCCGATCTGGAGTTCCCCAACGACCTGCTGTGGGAGCTGGACCGCATGGAGTTCCACATCCCGGAGACGGGCCGCACCGTCACGGCAAAGCACCGCCCGGTGGTCATCATCACCTCCAACGCGGAGAAGGAGCTGCCCGACGCCTTTTTGCGCCGGTGCGTCTTCCACTATATCGAGTTCCCGGACAAGGAGCTGATGGCCCAGATCGTCCGGGTCCACTTCCCCGACCTGGACGACAAGCTGCTCACGCAAGTCCTGGAGGCCTTCTATAAGATCCGCCAGCTGCCCCAGATCAAGAAAAAGCCCTCCACCAGCGAGATCATCGACTGGCTCCAGGCCCTGGTCCACGGGGGAGTGGACCCCAAGCGGGTGGTGAAGGAGGTGCCCTATCTGGGGGTCCTGCTGAAAAAGAACGAGGACATGGACGCCCTGCGGCGCAACTGGCGGTGAGCCTATGTTCGAGGATTTTCTCTATCTCCTCCGCTCCAGCGGCCTGAAGGTCTCGCTGACGGAGTGGATGTCCCTGATGGAGGCCCTGGACAAGGGGCTGCACGGGTCCAGCTTCACTGGCTTTTACTACCTGTGCCGCTGTCTGCTGGTGAAAAGCGAGGCGGACTTTGACCGGTTTGACCGGGTGTTTCTGGAGTATTTCCGGGACGTGCCCTTCCAGCAGGAGGTATCTCAGGAGCTGATGGACTGGCTGAACCGGCCCGACGTGCTGAACGACTATGCCAACTGGGACGAGGAGCAGGCCCTGAAAAACATGGGCCTTTCCGAGGAAGAGATCGAGCGGATGCTGAAGGAGCGGATGCAGGAGCAGAACGAGGAGCACAACGGGGGCAGCTATTGGGTGGGGACCCACGGCATGTCCACCTTCGGCAACTCCGGCCTGTCCCCCAAGGGCATCCGGGTGGGGGGCGAGTCCATGTACCACCGGGCCTTTCGGGTGGCGGGGGAGCGGAAATTCCGGGACTTCCGCCGGGACAACACCCTGGACACCCGCCAGTTCCAGGTGGCCCTGCGCCGCCTGCGGCAGTTCTCCGGCCTGGTGGACCTGCCCCCTACGGAGTTCGACGTGGACAACACCATCAAGGACACCGCCGACCAGGGCGGCGTGCTGCAGGTGCGCTATAAGCGCCCCCGGGAGAACACGGTGAAGGTGCTGCTGCTGATGGACTCCGGCGGCTCTATGGACTACTACAGCCAGCTGTGCTCCTCCCTGTTCCAGGCGGTGAGCAAGTCGGGGCACTTCAAAGACCTGAAGGTGTTCTACTTCCACAACTGCGTCTATGGCCGGCTGTATAAAGACCCCATGCTCTGGACCAGGGAGTCGGTGCTGACAGATTGGGTGCTGTCCAACCTGCCCGGGGACTGGAAGGTCATCTTTGTAGGGGATGCCCAGATGGCCCCCTATGAGCTGCTGGGGGGCTACTATGGCCGGAACAACACCGGCGACGGCCCCCAGTGCGGGTTAGATTGGCTCAAGCGCTTTAAAAGCCGCTACACCAACGTGGTCTGGCTCAACCCAAGTGAGCGCCCCGTGTGGGGGGACTATTGGACCCAGACCTACGACGCCATCGCCCGGGTATTCCCCATGTTCCCCCTCACCGTGGATGGCCTGGAGGAGGCCATGAAAAAGCTGCTGGCAAGATAAAAAGAAAAAAGCCTTCCCCTGGGGGAAGGCAAGGGGCAGTGTCGAAGGCGTGTTCTTGGCTCCCCCTTTGGGGGAGCTGGCACGGCGAAGCCGTGACTGAGAGGGCGGGCGGCTAATAGCCGCCCCTACAGGAGCGATGGTGACCTGGTGTAGGGGCGGATGTCCCCATCCGCCCGTTCAATGGCCGTCCGGGTAACGCCGGGCCGCTGGGGACAGCGGCCCCTACTTCTTCCGTCGAAAGCGCCTGGTTTTCGATACCTTTCCCCTCATCCGTCATGGCTTCGCCATGCCACCTTCCCCCAGGGGAAGGCTTGATACAAGCGATGTTAGCCTTCCCCCAGGGGAAGGCAAAATAACCCCCGCCGGAAATTTGCGTTTCCGGCGGGGGGCTTATCTTTTCTGAACTTTTTGCTTAGTAAGCCAGCTTCTCCTCCAGCCAGCTCTTCAGCTGGTCGATGGGGACGCGGACCTGCTCCATGGTGTCACGGTCGCGGATGGTGACGGCGTTGTCGGCGGGGGTCTTGTCGTCGCCCACGGTCTCGAAGTCCACGGTGATGCAGTAGGGGGTGCCGATCTCGTCCTGGCGGCGATAGCGCTTGCCGATGGAGCCGGCGTCGTCATAGTCCACCATGAAGTACTTGGACAGCATCTGCTGGATCTCGCGGCCCTTCTCGCCCAGCTTCTTGCTCAGGGGCAGCACGGCGCACTTGTAGGGGGCCAGGGCGGGGTGCAGACGCAGCACGGTGCGCACGTCGTTCTTCTCGGCGTCCACCACTTCCTCGTCATAGGCGTCCACCAGGAAGGCCAGGGTCACCCGGTCGGCACCCAGGGAGGGCTCGATGACATAGGGGATATAGTGCTCGTTGGCCTCCTGGTCGAAATAGGACATGTCCTTGCCGGAGGTCTTCTGGTGGGCGGTCAGGTCAAAGTTGGTCCGGCTGGCCACGCCCCACAGCTCGCCCCAGCCGAAGGGGAAGACGAACTCGAAGTCGGTGGTGGCGTTGGAATAGTGGCTGAGCTCCTCGGGGTCGTGGTCCCGGAGACGCAGGTTCTCGTCCTTCATGTTCAGGTCCAGCAGCCACTGGTGGCAGAACTGCTTCCAGTAGGCGAACCACTCCAGCTCGGTGCCGGGCTTGCAGAAGAACTCCAGCTCCATCTGCTCGAACTCGCGGGTGCGGAAGGTAAAGTTGCCCGGGGTGATCTCGTTGCGGAAGGACTTGCCCACCTGGCACACGCCGAAGGGCAGCTTGCGCCGGGTGGTGCGCTGCACGTTTTGGAAGTTGACGAAGATGCCCTGGGCGGTCTCGGGACGGAGATATACGGTGTTCTTGGCGTCCTCGGTCACGCCCTGGAAGGTCTTGAACATCAGGTTGAACTGGCGGATGTCCGTCCAGTTGAACTTGCCGCAGGAGGGGCAGACGATCTGGTGCTCGTCGATGAACTCCTTCATCTGGGTCTGGCTCATGGCATCCACGCTGTGGCCCAGGTCGAACTTGTTCTCCTGGCACCAGTCCTCGATGACCTTGTCGGCACGGAAGCGCTCCTTGCACTCCTTGCAGTCCATCAGGGGGTCGGAGAAGCCGCCCACATGGCCGGAGGCCACCCAAACCTGGGGATTCATCAGGATGGCGGCATCCAGGCCCACGTTATAGGGGTTCTCCTGGACGAACTTCTTCCACCAGGCCTTCTTCACGTTGTTCTTCAGCTCCACACCCAGGGGGCCGTAGTCCCAGGTGTTGGCCAGGCCGCCGTAGATCTCGCTGCCGGAAAAGATGAAGCCGCGGCCCTTGCACAGGGCGACGATCTTTTCCATGGTCTTTTCAGTGTTCTTCATGGGGATCAAACTCCTTCTGTCTTGGTTTTTTGTGACTCAGGGCAGAAAAAAACGCCCCGAGCCCAATAAGGCTCAGGGCGAACATAAACATGTCCGTGGTTCCACCTGAATTCGCACCTGGCTGGTGCGCACTCTCCTCCCGATAACGGCGGGGACCGGCGGGCCATTTCCTGCCCGCGCTCCAGAAGTGCCTTCCCGCCGCACCGTCGTAGGGCTCTCACCGGCCGCCCTCTCTCTGCCACCAGAATGCGGGGTACTGTTCTCTGTCGTTGCTGCTAACGGGTATTCTATTACAGAACTGCGGCAATGTCAAGGGCAAGAATGGGTTTTCTCCCCTTCCCCGCACTTGTGTTTTTTCGGGCACCATGATAAAATAATTACTTAACTTAAATGAACACGAAGAAAGCGCCGGAACATGCGCCGGAACGGAGGACAATACTTTATGGAACGAAAAACCACCCAGATTTCCCAGGCGGAGGTGGAGCGCCAGCTGACCCTGTGCGACGACATCTGCCGGGTGACCGGGCAGTGGGCGGACAAGCCCCTGGCCCTGGTGGACACCTATGGCTGCCAGCAGAACGAGGCCGATTCAGAGCGCATCCGGGGCTATCTGGAGCGGATGGGCTTTGGTTTTACCGATGACCCGGAGCAGGCCCGCATCATCGTCATCAACACCTGCGCCATCCGGGAGCACGCCGAGCAGCGGGTGCTGGGCAACGTGGGTGCTCTGGTCCACACCAAGCGCCGCCACCCGGAGCAGCTCATCTGTCTGTGCGGCTGCATGGTGCAGGAGAAGCATGTGGCCGAGAAGATCCGCCAGTCCTATCGCCACGTGGACCTGGTCTTTGGCCCCCACGCCCTGTGGAAGTTCCCGGAGATGGTCCACACCCTGCTCACCCAGCGGGGGCGCATCTTCTCCGTGGCCGACGAGGCCGGGTCCATCGCCGAGGGCATCCCCACCGTCCGCCAGGACGGCATCAAGGCATGGGTGTCCATCATGTACGGCTGCAACAACTTCTGCACCTATTGCATCGTGCCCTATGTCCGGGGCCGGGAGCGCTCCCGGGCCCCCGAAGATATTTTGGAGGAGGTGCGGGGGCTGGTCGCCCAGGGCTATAAGGACATCACCCTGCTGGGCCAGAACGTGAACTCCTATGGCAAGGACCTGCCCGAGCCCATGGACTTCTCTGACCTGCTCTCTGCGGTCAACGATATTCCGGGGGAGTTTCTCATCCGCTTTATGACCTCCCACCCCAAGGATGCCACCCACAAGCTGTTTGAGACCATGGCCCGGTGTGAAAAGGTGGCCCCCGTCCTCCACCTGCCCTTCCAGGCGGGGAACGACCGCATTCTAAAGGTCATGAACCGCCGCCACACCATTGCGGACTATCTGGCCAAGATCCGGGACCTGAAGAGCCTGATCCCCGACATCGTCCTCACCTCTGACATCATCGTGGGCTTCCCCGGGGAGACCACGCAGGAGTTTGAAGATACCCTGAAGGTGCTGGAGGAGGTGCGCTTCGACGCCCTGTTCACTTTCATCTACTCCCCCCGGGTGGGCACCCCCGCCGCCAGTATGGACGACCCCATGTCCCGGGAGGAGAAGCTGGCCAATTTCAACCGCCTCACCGCCCTGCAGGACGCCATTTCCGAGGAAAAGCACGCCGCCTACATCGGAAAGACGGTGCGCTGCCTGGTGGACGGCCTCAGCGACGACAGCCGCTATGACCTCACCGCCCGCACCCCCGGCAACCGCCTGGTCCGGGTGGTGGGGGACAAGTCCGCCCTGGGCCAGTTCAAAGACGTGAAGATCACCGGGGCCAACAAGTGGTCCCTGTTCGGGGAGCTGGCGTAAGGAAGAAAAAGGCCTTCCCCTGGGGGAAGGTGCCCCGCAGGGGCGGATGAGGGGGACCTCCGGGGGTGCATCCGTTGTCGACGGGCGGACACAGAGGTCCGCCCCTACGGCAGGTCACGATGGCTCTCGTAGGGACCGACCTCTGTGTCGGCCCGCGATGACCACCGCATCCACGATACTCACCCTCATCCGTCATGGCTTCGCCATGCCACCTTCCCCCTGGGAGGGGGAAGGCTTTTGACCCTGTCCAAAACTCCTACCTCATCCCTCCTAACTCCTAACTCACAGAAAGCCGGTGTACTATGGCAGAGCTCACCCCCATGATGCAGCAATATCTGGACATCAAGGCCCAGAACCCCGACTCCATCTTGTTTTTCCGCCTGGGGGATTTTTACGAGATGTTCAACGAGGACGCCAAGCTGGTGTCCAAGGAGCTGGACCTGACCCTGACCACCCGGGACCGGAACAAGCCCCCGGAGGAGCGCACCCCCATGTGCGGCGTGCCCTATCACTCCTGCGAGGGCTATATCGCCCGGCTCATCGCCAAGGGCTATAAAGTGGCCATCTGCGAGCAGACGGAGGACCCGGCCCTGGCCAAGGGCCTGGTGGACCGGGACATCATCCGGGTGGTCACCCCGGGGACGGTCATCTCCTCCTCCATGCTGGAGGACAGCAAGAACAACTATCTCTGCGCCGTCTACGCCGACTCGGCCCGGTATGGCCTGTGCCTGTGCGACCTGTCCACCGGCGAGGTGTATGCCACCGCCTTCCCCGCCGGGGGGGAGAATCTGGACCACCTGAAAAACGAGCTGGCCCGGTTCCACCCGGCGGAGGCCCTGCTGTCTGCGGGGGCCTGGGAGGTGGACGGACTGCGGGACTTTTTGAAGGAGCGGCTGGACTGCCCCTGTGAAAACGGGGGGGAGGGCCGGTTTCGGCCCGATGCGGCCCGGGCCCTGGCGGAAAAGCAGTTCCAGTCCGGGCTGGACGGCCTGGGAGCGGGAGAGGAGGCCGCCGTCCAGGCGGCGGGGGCCCTGCTGTCCTATCTGTACGAGACCCAAAAGACCGACCTGAGCCACATCGCCCACTTCACTTACTATACCACGGGGCAGTTTATGGAGCTGGACCTCACCGCCCGCCAGACCCTGGAGCTCACCGCCACCATGCGGGGCAAGGAGAAGAAGGGCAGCCTGCTGTGGGTGCTGGACAAGACCCGCACCGCCATGGGCGGGCGGCTGATCCGGGCGTGGATGGAGCGCCCACTCCTCTCCCCTGTCCAGATCTCCCGGCGGCAGCAGGCGGTGGGCGATCTGGTGGAGAACAGCATCGCCCGTCAGGAGCTGTCCGCCGCCCTGCGGGAGGTGACGGACTTAGAGCGGCTCATCGGCCGGGTGGTCTATGGCTCCGCCGGGGGCCGGGACCTGTCCGCCCTGTGCGCCGGACTGGGCAAGCTGCCCCACATCCGCCAGCTGCTCTCCCCCTGCCCCTCCGCCCTGCTCCGGTCCCTGGGGCAGCAGCTGGACGACCTGCCCCAGCTGCGGGAGCTGCTGGGCCGGGCCCTGGTGGACGAGCCCCCCTTCTCCGTGCGGGAGGGCGGCTTCATCCGGGACGGCTTTGACGGGGAGGTGGACCGGCAGAGGAATATTCTCAACCACTCCGCCGAGCTGCTGGCCCAGCTGGAAGCGGATACCAAAGAGCAGACCGGCATCAAAAACATGAAGATCAAGTCCAACAAGGTGTTTGGATATTACATCGAGGTGGCCAAGTCCCAGATCGACCTGGTCCCCGACAGCTGGACGAGAAAGCAGACCACGGTGAACGCCGAGCGGTATATCTCCCAGGAGCTGAAGGAGCTGGAGCACGCCATTCTGTCCGCCCAGGACACGGTGACCGCCCTGGAGTATCAGCTGTTCTGCCAGCTGAAGGAGCAGGTGTGCCGGCAGGTGGCCGCCATCCAGGCCTCCGCCGCAGCGGTGGCCCAGGTGGACGTGCTGAACTCCTTTGCCACAGTGGCGGCGGACAACCGCTATTGTATGCCCCAGGTGGACGACTCCGACGCCCTGACCATCACCCAGGGGCGGCACCCGGTGGTGGAGAAGGTCCTGAAAGGGACCCCCTTCGTCCCCAACGACACCCACATGGACCGGGGGGAGGACCGGTGCGCCATCATCACCGGTCCCAACATGGCGGGCAAGTCCACCTATATGCGTCAGGTGGCCCTCATCGTCCTGATGGCCCAGATGGGCTCCTTTGTCCCCGCCCAGTCGGCCCACATCGGCGTGGTGGACCGGGTGTTCACCCGCATCGGGGCCAGCGACGACCTGGCGGCGGGCCAGTCCACCTTTATGGTGGAGATGACCGAGGTGGCCGCCCTGCTGAAAAGCGCCACCCGCCGCTCCCTGCTCATTCTGGACGAGATCGGCCGGGGCACCAGCACCTACGACGGCATGTCCATCGCCCGGGCGGTGCTGGAATACTGCGCCGACCCCAAGCGCCTGGGGGCAAAGACCCTGTTTGCCACCCACTACCACGAGCTGACCGTGCTGGAGGGCCGCATCCCCGGTGTGAAGAACTATCACATCGCCGCCAAAAAGAAGGGGGCGGACGTGATCTTCCTGCGGAAGATCCTCCGGGGGGGCGCAGACCAGAGCTATGGCATCGAGGTGGCCCGCCTGGCCGGCGTGCCCGAAGGGGTCATCCGCCGGGCCCGGGAGATCCTGACCGAGCTGGAGGGGGGCCAGGGGGTCCATCCCCAGCCCGCCCAAACGCCGGAGGAGGACCAGTTCTCCCTGGCCGAACTGGGCAGCCGGGCGGTGCTGGACCGCCTGGAGCAGACCGACGTGAACGCCCTCTCCCCCATCCAGGCGTTGAATCTGTTGGACGAATTGAAGCGGATGCTGGAGGGGTGAGGGGTCAGCGGGCGGATGAGGACATCCGCCCCTACGGAAGGCCCACGACGCCAGATGCAGGGGTGACCATCAGCCGCCCACCCAAAGCCTTCCCCCTCCCAGGGGGAAGGTGGCACGGCGTAAGCCGTGACGGATGAGGGTGGGTCTCGTGAGCGCGGCGGCCATCGGCGGGCGGATAATATCCGCCCCTACACCGGACTACCGATGCTTCTTGCAGGGGCGGCTATCAGCCGCCCGCCGACAGCGTATGCACCCCCGCAAACACACCATTTTATAAAACAAACAGCATAAACAAAATCTAAAAATACAAACCGTATTCAAAATTGACCCAAAAGGAGCCATTTATCATGCATCATGGAGAACTGATTTTGCGCCAGCCCCGAAAGGACGAGTTGTATTGGATCTGCACCTTTGTGGTGAGTCTCATCCCCTGGGGCCTGTCCCGGGCCTATCTCACCCAGGAGACGGTGACCGCCGGCGTGCTGGCCACCCTGGCGGTGCTGGTGGCGGTGCGGGTGACGCTGCTGAAAAACTGGAATGTCCGCCGGGTGGCCTGGACAATGGATGACCGGGCCCTGGAGCTGGACGGCCGGACCATTTTGATCGGGGATATTCAGTCCGCCTTTCTCCGCCAGCACACCATGACCCGGGGGGTGTGGACCCTGACCATCTGGACCAAGACCCCGCTGCGCCTGGCGGGGGTGGCCGTCGGGCCCCAGCGCCTGGCCTCCCTGCACAGTCTGCGGCAGCTGTCCGCTGCCCTGGACCGGGCCCGGGGCGTGGAGCCCCAGGTGTAAGACGATGCCGGTCATTACTGTACTGGACCCGCACGTCGCCGACCTGATCGCCGCCGGCGAGGTGGTGGAGCGGCCCGCCAGCGCCGCCAAAGAGCTGATCGAAAATGCGGTGGACGCCGGGGCCTCTGCCGTCACGGTGGAGATCGCCCACGGGGGCATGACCTTCCTCCGGGTGACGGACGACGGGGGCGGCATCCCCGCCGACCAGCTGAAGACCGCCTTTCTCCGCCACGCCACCAGCAAGCTCCACTCCGCCCGGGACTTAGAGGCCATCGGCACCCTGGGCTTTCGGGGGGAGGCGCTGGCCGCCATCTGTGCCGTGTCCCGGATGGAGGTGCTCACCTGCACCGCCGACGCCCCGCTGGGTGCGTCGTTGACGGTGGAGGGAGGCGTGTTCGGCCAGGTGGAGGAGGCGGGCTGTCCCCAGGGCACCACCATGGTGGTGCGGGACCTGTTTTACAACACCCCCGCCCGGCAGAAATTCCTGAAAAAGGACGCCGCCGAGGGGGCCGCCGTCTTTGCCGTGGTGCAGAAGGCCGCCCTGTCCCACCCGGAGGTCTCCTTCCACTTCATCCGGGACGGCAAGCAGGAGCTGATGACCCCCGGGGACGGACAGTTAAAGTCCGCCGTCTATGCCGTGCTGGGCCGGGAGCTGGCCTTAGGGCTGCGCCCGGTGCAGTCCGCCGGGGAGGAGATGACCGTCACCGGCTTTGTGTCCATGCCCACCTGCTGCCGGGCCAGCCGGAGCTGGCAGTTCTTCTTCGTCAATGGCCGCCCGGTGAAAAGCCCCCTGATGACCGCCGCCGTAGAGCAGGCCTATCAGAACCAGAAGATGGTGGGCAAATTCCCCGGCTGCGTCCTCCATCTGGACATCCGCCGCAGCGCCGTGGACGTGAACGTCCACCCCGCCAAGAGCGAGGTGAAGTTCGGCAGCGAGCGGCAGGTGTTCTCCGCCGTATACCACGCCGTCCTCTCCGCCCTGGAAGCGGACCGCTCCCGGCCCCAGGTGGAGCTGAAGCCCAAGCCCATCCCCGGGGTGCGGTCTGTGGACCAGGTGACGGAGCAGCAGCTGACCATCACGCCCCGCCCCGCTGCTGCGCAAAAGCCCGTAGGGGCCGCTGTCCCCAGCGGCCCAATCCCCCGCCCGGCATAGCCCAAGCCGGTCTCCCCTCCCGTCAACCTGAGGGTGCAGGACAGCACC
>PPYF01306568.1_pt1 | contig 19326 bp, 17 predicted proteins | sample 1559871 | NCBI WGS metagenome assembly PPYF01 (sample SAMN08240021, study PRJNA423297) | Human gut metagenome, whole genome shotgun sequencing project. | reverse complement strand
ACAGGCAAACCGAAAGAAGAAATCATTAAGGACTTGCAGGGCGTTATCTTCCGTATCCCCGCAACCGAGCCTGCTCAGTATGTAACTGCCGATGAGTATTTGTCTGGCAATGTAAGAGCCAAACTCATAACCGCCGAAGCCGCAGCAAAGGAAAATCCAGAATTTGCGGTCAACGCACAAGCCTTAAAACAGGTCATACCGCAAGACCTGTCGGCGGCTGAAATCTCTGTCCGTCTGGGTACGACTTGGATACCGCAGGAGGATATTCAGAGGTTTGTAATGGAGCTTTTAACTCCGTCAAGCTATGCACAAAGCCGTATCAGGGTAAGATACACCCCGATTAACGGCGATTGGTTTATTGAGAATAAGAGTTCCGATTACGGAAATGTAAAGGCGGACAGCACCTACGGTACAAAGAGGGCTTCCGCCTATCGTATTATTGAGGATACTCTAAATCTCCGTGATACCCGTATTTTTGATTATGTCTATGACGAGAACGGAAACAAAAAAGCTGTATTTAACGCAAAGGAAACCACGGCGGCACAGGCAAAACAGGAAGCAATCAAACAGGCGTTTCAGGATTGGATATGGAAAGACCCAGAACGGAGAAATCGCCTTGTCAGGTATTACAATGACACTTTTAATTCCGTCCGTCCCCGTGAGTACGATGGAAGTCATATTACTTTCGGCGGCATCAGCCCAGAAATCACCCTAAGACCGCACCAAGTAAACGCTATCGCTCATATCCTCTATGGCGGCAATACGCTCCTTGCTCACAAGGTAGGTGCGGGAAAAACCTTTGAAATGGTAGCCGCCGCACAGGAAAGCAAGCGGCTCGGACTTTGCAATAAAGCGATGTTCGTTGTCCCAAATCATCTTGTCGGTCAATGGGCTTCTGAGTATCTGCGTCTGTATCCGAGCGCCAATATCCTTGTGACACGAAAGCAGGATTTTGAAACGGGAAACCGCAAAAAGTTCTGTTCCCGTATTGCCACAGGCGATTACGATGCGGTCATTATCGGGCATAGTCAGTTTGAAAAAATCCCGATGAGCATTGAACGGCAACGGGAACAGCTCGAACAGCAGCTCGATGATATTGAGCGTGGTATTGATGATGTGCAGGCAAGCAAAGGAGAACAGTTCACGGTCAAGCAGCTTATGAAAACCCGAAAAGGGATAAAAGCAAAGCTCGACAAGCTCAACGATACCAAGCGCAAGGACACGGTAATCGACTTTGAACAGCTCGGCATTGACAGGCTCTTTATTGATGAGAGCCATTTTTACAAGAACCTCTACCTCTACACGAAAATGCGGAATGTCGGCGGCATTGCCCAGACCGAAGCTCAAAAATCAAGCGACCTGTTTATGAAATGCCGTTATCTGGACGAAATCACAGGCAATCGAGGGACAATATTCGCAACAGGCACGCCTATCAGCAATTCAATGGTAGAGCTGTATTCTGTTCAACGGTATTTGCAGTATGATACCTTACTGCGAAACGGCTTGCAGCATTTTGACAGTTGGGCTTCTACCTTTGGAGAAACCGTAACGGCTCTGGAACTTGCGCCAGAGGGTACAAACTACCGAGCCAAGACACGCTTTGCCAAGTTTTTTAATCTGCCAGAGCTGATGTTGATGTTCCGTGAGGTAGCAGATATACAGACCGCCGATATGTTAAAACTCCCCGTGCCGAAAGTAAATTACCACAATATCAAGACCAAGCCGAGCGAGATACAGACCGAAATGGTAGCTGCTCTTGCAAGCCGAGCTGAGAAAGTCAGGGCAAGGCTTGTAGAGCCGAATGTTGATAATATGCTAAAAATCACGAATGATGGGCGCAACCTTGCTCTCGACCAGAGAATGATTGACCCGATGCTGCCAGATGACCCGAACAGCAAGGTCAACGCCTGTATCGACAATGTGTACCGTATCTGGGAGGAATACGCCGACACAAAAGCTACGCAGCTTGTCTTTTGCGACCTCTCCACTCCGAAGAATGACGGCACATTCAACATCTACGATGATGTGCGTGAGAAATTGGTTGCCCGTGGTATCCCTGCCGAGCAGATACGGTTTATCCACGAAGCGACCTCAGACGCACAGAAAAAAGAACTGTTCGCAAAGGTACGAAGCGGCGAAGTCCGTGTATTGTTAGGCTCCACCCCAAAAATGGGCGCAGGCACGAATGTTCAGGACAGGCTCATAGCCATTCACAATTTGGACTGTCCGTGGCGACCTTCCGACCTTGAACAACGGCAAGGGCGTATTGAAAGACAGGGAAATATGTTCCCAGAGGTTGAGGTTTATCGCTATGTAACTGAGCAGACCTTTGACGCTTATCTCTATCAGTTGGTAGAAAGCAAACAGAAATTCATATCCCAGATAATGACGAGCAAAAGCCCTGTCCGTTCTGCCGAAGATGTGGACGAGGTTGCTTTGTCCTTTGCGGAGGTCAAAATGCTTGCCACAGGTGACGAGCGTTTTAAGGAAAAAATGGACTTAGACATTCAGGTTTCTAAGCTCAAAGTGCTGAAACAAAGCTATCTATCCGAGCATTACGACCTTGAGGACAGGATACTCAAACACTTCCCTCAGACCATTGCGGAGTATGAACAGCGTATTGTATGCTACAAAGCTGACACAGCTCTTACCGAACAGCACAAGCCACAGGGCGAGGAAAAGTTCTGTCCGATGACATTGCGTGGTATCAGCTACACCGAAAAAGCCGCCGCAGGTGAAATGCTCCTTGCGATTTGCAAGGAATATCCCTTGTCCGCACCTATCGAAATCGGCTCTTATCGTGGCTTCAAAATGGAGATTTTCTATGATACGGTGGGTACTCATTACTGCCTTAACCTCTGCGGGCAGGCAAAATACAAGGTGGAATTAGGCTCTGACCCTCTGGGAAACCTGACCCGAATTGAAAACGAGCTTGCCAAGCTCCCCGCACGGTTGGAAGCCGCACAGATTAAACTGGCGGAAACTATCGAACAGCTTGAAACCGCAAAAGCCGAGGTACAAAAGCCTTTCACCTTTGAGGAAGAACTGAAAGAAAAGTCGGAACGGCTGAACGCTCTCAACATCGAGCTAAATCTGGATAAAAAAGACCCTGCCGTGCTTGACGCAGAGCCAGAAGAAACCGAGGAACAGCCCGAAAGAAAATGTGCAAATCGTGAGAGATAATCAGATTTCCACATTTGTGAAGCTCTTTTTCGAGATGTATAATAGGGCTGTGAAATGAAATTCGGAGGTGGTTAGATGGCAAAGGATTTGAGCTTCAGCACATTTCTTGATGAATACGATACTGACTTTTTCGATTATCTCAGCAAAACAAGCACAGCTTGTCATTCTGAAACGAGGTATAAAGAGCTGACGGAAAAGATTAAAACTCTCTATGAGCAATATCCTAATGTGCGGATAGTCCTTGATGTAGATAGACCTTGCGAGCTGTCTGCGGAAGAATGTACCGCTTTGTGTGAAGTGCTGAAATGCAAAAACGAAATAGCAAACTTAGAGCTGAAAGAGGTTTATTTCAAAGGCTGTATTGATTGCGTCAGCTACCTTAAAAAGCTAAGTATTCTCTAACCCGTTGCGGCATTAGCGTAAAGCTGATGCCGCTTTTACATAAAGCAGGAACTGATAATTCCTATTCCGAGAAGTTTTAAAACCTATTTAATTGAATTAGAGGTCTAAATATAGTATAATAAAATTAAAAATATTGGAGGAAGCAACTTATGAAGAGGATTTTATCATTCAGTTTCCTAATTACCATCTTGTTAATTTCTTTGTCAGGATGCGTTATAACAGATAACAATAGTGAATATGTGCGAAAAGAATTTAAGAGCGAACAGAATGTTACTGAAATAGTAATAATTGATGAAAGCACAAATATTACTTTTCAAACATCAAACAGTAATGAAATTTCTATTGAATACTCTGACTCAGAAACCGAACCAAGGTATAGTATTTCCATTAAAAATGGTGTTTTAGAAATGGAAAAAACAGATAGTACAGTTGGTGTTGATGATAATTCGCTTATTATATCTTTACCTCAAAAAGAGTATGATGAGATTTCAGTAAACACAACAAATGGAAATATTACTTTTGAACATATAAAATCTTCTGTATATCACTGTTCAACTGAAAATGGGAATATTGATGGCACAATTTTAGGTGAAGCAACAGATTATTTATGCGTAATAACTGTAAAGAACGGAGATAGCTCTTTAGAGAATAATCTGATTGAAAGTTCTAAAATTATTGAATTTAATGTTAAGAATGGTGATGTTAAAGTGAATTTCGCACAATAAAAATCAAAGCTAAATAAGATTTACATAGCCGAGAGGTTTTCTTAATCGAAAATCCCTCGGCTTTTTCTATTTCTGGAGGTGATTTTATTGAATGAGAACTAACCGACCCTATGTGCAGCTTGACCCTGCCGTGATTGAGCAGGCACGGCAAATGGACTTGCTATCCTATCTGCAACGGTATGAGCCGAACAACCTGAAGCGTGTGGCAAGTAATGTGTACTGTACCAAAGAACACGACAGCTTGAAGATTTCCAATGGCAAATGGTATTGGTGGTCGAGAGGTTTCGGCGGCGTTTCAGCCCTTGATTATCTCATTAAGGTTAAGGAATACAGCTTTGTGGAAGCCGTAGAACTGCTTACGGGTATCACGGCGGATTGGAAACCGCCGCCTGTCCCTGTTCCAAAAGATGAGCCGAAGGAATTGCTTTTACCACCGAAAAATAAGGACTGCAACCGAGTGACCGAGTACCTTTTCGGGCGTGGGATTGACCTTTCAATCATACAGGACTGTATTGCAGACGGTACGATTTTTGAAAGCTCCAAGTATCACAATGTCGTGTTTATCGGCAAGGACGAAAGCGGAACACCCAAGTATGCCGCCTACCGTGGCACGATTGGAAGCTCTTTTAAGGGCGACGCTTCTGGCAGCGACAAGCGGTATTCGTTCCGACTTCTGGCAGGCAAACCGAGTGATACCGTGCATTTATTTGAAGCCGCTATTGATTTACTGTCCTACGCCACCTATCTAAAGTGTGAGGGAAAGGACTATAAATCGGAAAATCTGCTCTCTCTTTCGGGTGTGTATCAGCCTAAGAAAGAGATTAAGGAAAGCAAAATCCCCATAGCCCTAACCACCTTTTTGAAAGCAAATCCCCATATCAAGACTATTTTTCTGCATCTGGACAATGACAGAACGGGCAGGCTTTGTACCGCCGCCCTCAAAGAACTTTTGCAGAAAGACTATAAAATCGTTGATGAGCCGCCGCCTGTCGGTAAGGACTTCAACGATTTTTTATTATCCTATCTGGGGATTGCAAGACCGATTTCAAGCCGTGAAAGGAGTGATGCCCGTTGATTGTCCGCAGATTTTGACCCGAAGAATAACACGACAAACAAAAAAATTAAATGTTGAAAGCGAGGAAATAACCATTGAAAAAGTATGATGTAACCCTGACTGCCCATTATGAAAAGACCATTTCTGTTTGTGCTGAAAGCGCAGAACAGGCAAAGGCAAAGACCGAAATTATCCTGTTCGATACCGACCTTATCAACTTTACCGATGAGGATTTTATCTGCGGTGAAGCCAAAATCAACGAGTCTTGCGAGGACGGTGCTGAAGATACCGACGAAGAAGAAGCGAACGAGGACGAATGTTGTTCGGACTGTCCGTACTTCTGTCCCGTGTGCGGAGAATGTATGTATGAGGACGAGTGCGACGAGTAATGTCTTACCAAGCACTGAATTTGGTTATCCAAATTCGCTTGTTAGGGGCAACCCCTAATACCCCGTTAGACAGAAAGGAGTTTAAGAATGATTGAGTTTATATTTTTCATCATTGGCGTAATGCTCGGCGGTCTGACAGGTGTAGTGATTATGTGCTGCTTGCAGATAAACCGACTTACCGAGAGAGAGGAAGTGAAAAATGCGAAAACGAAATGTGCAGATACTTTTCCGCCTGACTGAGGAAGAAGCCGAACAGCTCTACTCTCTCGTTAAAAAATCAGGCTGCTCAAAAGAAGCGTTCCTGAGAGGAATGGTAAAAGGCTATCGGCTCTGTGAAAAGCCTGACCCAGAGTTTTATAAAATGATGCGTGAGCTGTCTGCTATTGGCAACCGTATCAATCAGCTTGCGGCAAAAGCCAACGCCCTGAACTTTGTGGACGCTCCGATGCTGAAAGAGGAAGCGCAAAGGTGGCACGAGTTTCAAATCGCTGTCCGAAAAAAATATCTGCTTCCAAGAAAAGCACCGTAATGGCAGTCTGTGAAATATGGGATGTGCGTGGCAGGCTCGACCACCCCATAGATTATGCGGAAAATCCCGAAAAGACAGCTAACCCCAAATACACCGAAGCGGATTTGCAGGCTATGGTCGATGTAATGGAATATGCCACCAACAAGGATAAGACCGAGCAGCGTTATTTTGTCACAGGCGTAAACTGCGACCCGACCACCGCCAGAGATGAAATGATGATTGCAAAGGCGCAATGGAACGATGAAAGCGAGATTGTCTGCTATCACGGTTTCCAGAGCTTTAAGCACGGTGAGGTTACGCCAGAGCAGGCGCACGAGGTCGGTGTAAAACTTGCCCAAAAGATGTGGGGCGACAGATTTCAGGTTATCGTTGCCACTCACCTAAATACCGACTGTCTGCATAACCACTTTGTCGTAAACTCCGTATCCTTTACGGACGGCAAGCATTACCACGACAACAAAGCAAACCTGCGGCTTTTGCGACAGCGTTCCGATGAGCTTTGCCGTGAATATGCCCTGTCCGTCATTGAACACCCAAGCGGAAAGAAAAAGCCATACGCTTTGTATCAGGCTGAGAAAAACGGTATGCTCACGAGGGATAATGTTACACGGCAGGCGGTGGACGAAGCTATCAGCAAGTCGTTCACGCTGAAAGACTTTGACCGCATTATGGCTGAAATGGGATACCGTGTGAGCTTTGACCCAAACCGCAAATATTGGACGGTCATCGGTAAGGGGTGGAAACGCCCGAAGCGGCTGTATAAGCTCGGAGAAGAATATACCAACGAGAGGATTATGGAGCGTATCACAGAAAACTCCTACGCCGTGAAGTTCTCCAGATTTACCGAGCCGCAAAGGACGGTCAAGGTGTTCCGTGTCAAAGGCTCTCTAACGGGGGCTAAAAAAATTGGCGGATTGCGGGGGCTGTATCTGCACTACTGTTACAAGCTCGGTATCCTGCCTAAAAATAAAAAACAGAATTACGCAAGGCTTCATTATCTTTTGAAAGACGACTTAATGAAAATGGAAGCTATCACACAGGAAACAAGGCTGCTATGCCGTAATCGCATTGATACGGTAGAGCAGCTCTTGTCATATAAAGGCTCTTTGGAAACGGAAAAAAACGACCTGCTTCAAAAGCGCAAGGAACTTTATTCTATCTCCCGCAAAACAGGCGGCGAAGAAAAGGAAGCAATACGGTCACAGCTTTCCGATTTATCCAAACGCCTGAGCGTTATACGAAAGGAGGTCAGGCTGTGCGAGGGCATCGAAGCCCGTAACGCTGCTCTCAAAGAAAAGTTATCCACCATACGGGCAGATGAAGGACAACAACGAAAGGAGCTGATGACGAATGAATACAAGCGGCGAAGCGGCAGAACAAATCGTCCGAATGAGCTTGGAAGGATTTGAGGTCGCAGCCAAAATCACAGGCGCAGGTGCGAAGAACATCGCCGTTCTCCTCTATTCCATTCTGAAAGAGGAAAAGAAAACAAAGGGCAAAGCAAGGCTTACCAATATGCTCCGTTCTGGCAAGGAGCTGAAAGTCTTTACCGTAAAGAACGGCGACCTGAAAAAGTTTACGCAGGAAGCTAAAAAGTACGGCGTACTTTACTGCGTCCTTGCGGACAGAGGAAACAAAGACCCCAATGCGGAGGTCGATGTCATTGCCCGTGCGGAGGACGCATCGAAAATCAGCCGTATTGCGGAACGCTTCAAATTGGCGTCGGAAGCCACCGCTTCTATTGTGACCGAAACCGAGAAATCCAAAGATGAAAAAACAGGTCAGCCAGAGCCAGACATCGGCGTACAGGAAAAAGCCGAGAAAGACAAGCTGCTCGATGAGCTTATGGGTAAGCCTATCCAAAAGGAGGAAAATGCTCAAAACCCCTCATTGGCAAAGACCGAAAAATCCCCTCAGTCCGAGCCTATCTCAGAGCAGCCAAAGAAGTCCGCAGAGGGGGCTACTATGACTAAGGACGAAAAACCGTCCGTCAGAGAGGAACTGCGGAAAATCAAGGAGAGCCGAAAGGAACAGGAAGCGGATACTTCTTCTGCCCTGGACAAAAGCTCTGCTTCTGACAGGGCGAAGAAGCAGCCCGCAGGCAAGACCGAGCATAAGCAGCCCCAGAGAAAGAAAAAGAAACCCAAATCTAAAGAAACGAGGTAAAACAGAATGAGCATTTATGATGTGTTTAACGGCGGCAGCAAACCGTTTGATAAAGCGGAATGGGCAGCCCAGAAACAGGCGCAGCGCAAGGAAGCCTATGAGCTGATTGACAACACCTGCGCCGAAATGATGATAAGCGGCGACAGCTTCCGTCAGTATCTTGATGTGCAGGGGCGTTTTGACCGTTACTCGGTTGCAAACGCTATTTTGGTATCGGCACAGATGCCCGAAGCGACACAGCTTAAAGACTACAACACTTGGAAGCAGAGCCGTGTCTATGTGAACAAGGACGCACAGAAAGTTGTTATCCTTGAGCCGAGCAAGGAATATACCCGTGATGACGGTACAAAAGGTATTTCCTATAACGCCAAAGTGGTATATGACATTTCCGAAACATCGGCAAAAGAGAGAATGCAGCCGCAGGAGCAGAAATCTATGCGTGAGCTTGTATCGGCTTTGATTGACGCAAGCCCCGTGCCTTGCGTTCCCGTTGATGACTTGGAACTGCCTGCCTACTATGACAGCTCTCAGCAGACTATCTTTGTCAAAAAGGGACTCTCTGAGGAAGTGCTGTTTATCAGTATGGCAAAGGAAGTATCTGCGGCGGTTTATGACTTTAAGTACAATGAGAGCCGTGATACTTCCGATTTCAAATCCTTTTGCGTTGCCTATATGGTAAGTTCCCGTTACGGCGTGGATACCAAAGGCTTTGATTTTTCCAGACTGCCCAGAGAGTATGACGGAATGGATACGCAGGTATTTAAGGGAGAGCTTGGTACAATGCGTGATGTTCTGGGTGAAATCCAGAACGATATGTATAAGAGTATGGAGAAAAACAAGTCTGCAAGGAACAAAGAACACGGCAGATACAGGAGGAACGCCCCACCGAGCCTGTTGATGAGCTGATTGACAAGGTAGCCAACGCACCGACCAGAAAGGTCAAGGTTGTTCCGTGCAGGTGCAATGAGGAACGATGACAAAAAAACGGGCTTAATCCTTTCTGTCTGCGGTATTGTTCCTGTTATATGGCTTGCCCTGATGACAGCACCCTATGTGGGTGGAGGTTTGGTTGAAATAATCCGAGGTCTGCCCGTGGCAATGGGCAATCCGTTTCAAATAACGGTGTGTGAGGACAGCGCAAAGACTGTCCTTATTTTTTTGCTTGCCTACGCTATGGGTATCGGCATTTATTTCTCTACACGCAGGAACTACCGCAGGCGTGAGGAACACGGCTCGGCTAAATGGGGCGATGCGGGGACTTTGAACAAGAAATACCGTGATAAAGACCCGTCCGCAAATAAGCTGCTCACCCAGAATGTCCGTATAGGCTTAGACGGGAAAAAGCACCGCCGCAATTTGAACATTTTAGTTTGCGGGGGAAGCGGTGCGGGAAAAACAAGGTTTTTTTGTAAGCCGAACGCAATGCAATGTAACACCTCAATGGTAATTTTAGACCCGAAAGGCGAAATCGTGCGAGATGTGGGCGGACTGCTTGAAAAGAAAGGCTATGAGGTTCGTGTCCTTGACCTTATCAATATGCACCGCAGCCATTGTTACAATCCCTTTGTTTATCTGCGGAATGACAATGATGTGCAAAGGCTTGTAACCAATCTGTTTAAGGCGACCACTCCGAAAGGCTCACAGTCGCAAGACCCATTCTGGGATACGGCGGCAAGTATGCTTCTGTTGGCGTTGGTATTCTATCTGAAATATGAAGCACCGCCCGATGAGCAAAATTTCCCGATGGTAATGGAGCTGCTTCGTGCGGGTGAAGTCCGTGAGGACGATGACAGCTATGTAAGCCCTCTGGACGAACTGTTTGACCGTCTGGAAATGGTAAACCCAGAGCATATTGCCCTGAAGTATTACAGGGACTATCACTCAGGCTCGGCTAAGACCTTAAAGAGTATCCAAATTACCCTTGCCGCAAGGCTTGAAAAGTTTAACCTCGAAAGCCTTGCGGGGCTTACCGCCACCGATGAGCTTGACCTGCCCTCTTTGGGCGAAAAGAAAGTTGCTTTGTTCGCTCTCATTCCCGATAACGACACGAGCTTTAATTTTCTCGTGAGTATCCTTTATACGCAGTTATTTCAGCAGCTTTTCTATCTGGCAGACCACAAATACGGAGGAAGCCTGCCTGTGCATTGCCATTTCATAATGGACGAATTTGCCAATGTGAGCCTGCCTGATGACTTCGATAAGATTTTGAGCGTTATGCGTTCCAGAGGTGTGTCGGTCAGTATTATCCTGCAAAATCTGGCGCAGCTCAAAGCTCTTTTTGAAAAGCAATGGGAAAGCATAGTCGGCAACTGCGATACTTTTCTGTATTTGGGCGGCAACGAACAAAGCACCCACAAATATGTGTCGGAGCTTTTAGGCAAGGAAACGATTGATACAAACACTTACGGAAAGAGCGAGGGTCGAAGCGGCAGCTACTCAACCAACTATCAGATTTCAGGGCGTGAGCTGATGACACCCGATGAAGTGCGTATGCTTGATAACCGCTACGCACTTCTTTTTGTTCGTGGGGAACGCCCTGTAATGGACTTTAAGTACGACATTATGAAGCACCCCAATGTAAGGCTGACAACCGATGGAGGTAAACCGCCGTATATCCACGGTGAGCCGACACAGGCTGTCGCAACCCTTGTGTTTGACAGCGATATTCCGAAGAACGCCGTAAGCGTAAAAGCTGTCAGCACTTCCTATGAACTTCTCTCCAATGAGGACTTGGAAGAAATCTTTAATATCTAAAGGAGGATTTTTATTTATGAAAATTTTTAAGAAAAACGAAAACAAGGAAACCGTAAAGCTGCCAATGTCTGGCAAGGTAAAAAAGGGCTTCCGTTTTTACTGTGTGGCGGTTATGACAACGGCTTTGGTAGTCGGCACTTCTATGACCGCCTTTGCAGCAAGCGACCCTCTTACCGTAGTCAATAATCTGTCCGACTTCATTTTCGGTCTAATCCGTGCTGTCGGTATGATTTTGCTTGGCTTTGGTATTGTGCAGATTGGTCTGTCCCTCAAATCGCACGACCCGTCCCAGAGAGCTAACGGCTTCTTGACCCTTGCAGGCGGCGTTGTCATTACTTTTGCCAAAGAAATCCTTACCCTCATTACAGGCTGATGAGGAACTGACACAAGACAAGATAACGGGAGCAGATCCGCTTTGCGGATTTACTCCCGTTATCCAATTATCTAAGGAGGTGGTCAAATGTCGGATAATTGGATTGTGCAAAACTTGGAGAACGCACTCAAGACTTGGAACGATAAGATATCGGAAATATGGCAGCTCATTACCCAATCTCCAGAACAGTTCAAGGGCGGGTCGATTTGGAATGTCATAGTAGATATTCACGGTGCAGTACAGGCTATCGGACTTGCCTTGCTTGTCCTTTTCTTTGTAATCGGTGTGATGAAAACCTGCGGCAGCTTTGCCGAGGTTAAAAAGCCCGAACACGCTCTGAAGCTGTTTATTCGCTTTGCCCTTGCAAAAGGTGTTGTGACCTATGGCTTGGAACTGATGATGGCTCTGTTCAACATTGTGCAGGGTTTAATATCAACCATTATGAACGCCGCAGGTTTCGGCTCGGCTGCACAGACGGTATTGCCGCAGGAAATTGTCACGGCTGTTGAGGACTGCGGCTTTTTTGAGAGCATTCCATTGTGGGCGGTCACACTCATCGGCGGGCTTTTCATCACGATATTGTCATTTATTATGATTATGTCGGTGTACGGACGATTTTTTCGCCTGTATCTCTATACCGCAATCGCTCCCGTCCCTCTTTCCACTTTTGCGGGAGAGCCGAGCCAGAGTGTCGGCAAGAGCTTTATTAAGTCTTATGCCGCCGTCTGTCTGGAGGGCGCAATCATTGTGCTTGCCTGTATCATTTTCTCACTTTTTGCGGCTTCGCCCCCTGCTGTTGACCCGAACGCTGCGCCTGTATCTATGGTTTGGAGCTATATCGGTGAGTTGGTATTTAATATGCTCGTCTTGGTCGGCGCCGTCAAAATGGCAGACCGTGTTGTAAGAGAAATGATGGGCTTATAAGGAGGAAACGATGAAACGGTTTTATGTTTTTAAGGACGGAGTACAACAGGGAAGCACCTCTACAAAGGAAAGTGCTGTTGAGCTTATCCGTCAGTATCAGGAAAAGGAAACGCATCCGTTTCTAAAAGCGGAGTTCAGTATTATTGCGGGTGAAGAAGAATATATCCCATATCCGTCCCGCAAAAAGCAGTCCAGACAAAAAAGCGGTATGGAACGATAAGGAGGTGTAACTTTTGGAAGTCAAGATAAATAAGGAAATCCGTAATTACACGGAGAGTATGTTCTTTGGACTGTCGCTCAGACAGTTCATTTTTTCTTTGCTTGCCTGCGGTGTGGCGGTAGGACTGTATTTTATTCTCCGCCCGTACTTCGGGACAGAAACCCTCAGTTGGGTGTGTATTCTCGGTGCTGCTCCCTTTGCGGTAATGGGCTTTGTTAAATACAACGGTATGACCGCAGAGCAATTTGTATGGGCGTGGATTAAGTCGGAGTTTTTGATGCCGAAAAAGCTGATGTTTAACCCCGACAATCTCTACTATGAAACGCTGAAAACCACAATTCAAAGCCACGAAAAAGGCATTTGCCCTGTGGCGAAAAAATCAAAAAAAGCAAAGCGCAGCAAGGAGGTAAAGAATGCTGAAAACTCTTAAAACTCTATTTAAGCAGGATAAGGAAAAGTTTGTCATTCCCAAATCGGTACAGGCGATTATTCCGATTAAGACTATCTGGGAGGACGGCATTTTTCTTGTCGGCAACAACAAATACGCAAAGACATTTAAGTTTGAGGATATAAACTATTCCGTGGCAAGCCGTGAGGACAAAGAGGCGATGTTTCTTGAATACTCAGAGCTGCTAAACGCTCTCGACAGCGGAGCAACTACAAAAATCACGGTCAACAACCGCCGCCTTAATAAAACGGACTTTGAACAGACCATTTTAATTCCTATGGCAGAGGACGGATTGGATAATTACCGTAAAGAATACAATAAAATGCTGCTTGATAAAGTAACGGGGGCTAATTCTATCGTACAGGATAAGTATGTAACGGTTTCCGTATGCAAAAAGAATATCGAGGAAGCAAGGAACTATTTTGCCCGTGTGGGAGCTGATTTGATTTCCCATTTCGCACGGCTCGGCTCAAAATGCGTAGAGCTTGAAGCGGAAGAAAAACTCCGTATCTTCCACGACTTCTACCGCACAGGCGAGGAAACGGTGTTCCATTTTGACCTGAAGCAGACAATGCGCAAAGGTCACGATTTTAAGGATTTCATTTGTCCCGATACCTTTGAGTTTGAAAAAGACTATTTCCGCATTGGCGATAGATATGGGCGTGTGATTTTCCTGCGTGAATATGCAGCATATATTAAGGACAGTATGGTGGCGGAGCTTTGCGAGCTTAACCGCAATATGATGATGTCCGTTGATATTATCCCCGTACCAACAGACGAAGCTGTGCGTGAGGTCGAAAACAGACTGCTCGGCGTAGAAACCAATATCACGAATTGGCAGCGTAAACAAAATCAGAACAACAATTTTTCGGCGGTCATTCCTTACGACCTTGAACAGCAGCGCAAAGAAAGCAAGGAGTTCTTGGACGATTTGACAACCCGTGACCAAAGAATGATGTTTGCGGTTTTGACAATGGTGCATACGGCTGAAACAAAGGAACAGCTTGATAATGACACAGAAGCTCTGCTCACAACTGCCAGAAAGCACCTGTGTCAGTTTGCGGTGCTGAAATATCAGCAGATGGACGGACTGAACACCGCCCTGCCGTTTGGTGTTCGCAAAATCAATGCAATGCGTACTCTTACAACGGAAAGTCTTGCGGTATTTATTCCTTTCAGAGTACAGGAAATTCATCACGAAAACGGCGTTTACTACGGTCAAAATGTTATCAGCAAAAATATGATTATCGCTAACCGCCGCTATTTGCTCAACGGCAACTCTTTTATTCTCGGTGTGTCTGGAGCAGGAAAATCCTTTACGGCGAAAGAAGAAATGACAAATATTATTCTCACAGACCCTAATGCCGATGTTATTATCATTGACCCTGAGCGAGAATATTCGCCGCTTGTCAAGGCAATGCAGGGCGAGGTTATTCACATCTCGGCAACGAGCGAAAACCATATCAATGCTATGGATATGAACTCCGATTATGGTGACGGCGCAAACCCCGTCATTTTGAAATCGGAGTTTATTTTGTCCTTGTGCGAACAGCTCATCGGCGGCGCAAGTCTGGGCGCAAAACAAAAGTCAATTATTGACCGTTGTACGGCAAGCGTGTACCGCCACTATCAGCAAGGCAATTATCAGGGCGTACCACCTACTTTGCAGGACTTCCGTGAGGAACTGTTAAAGCAGGACGAGCCAGAAGCGAAAGAAATCGCTCTTGCTATCGAGCTGTTTACGGACGGCTCTCTGAATACCTTTGCAAAGCACACCAATGTGGATACGCACAGCCGCCTTATCTGTTATGACATTCTGGATTTAGGCAAGCAGTTACAGCCTATCGGTATGCTTGTCGTTCTCGACAGTATCTTAAACCGTATTACCCAGAACAGAGCAAAAGGCAGAAACACATTCATTTTTATTGATGAAATCTATTTGCTGTTCCAACACGAATACTCGGCAAATTTCCTCTTTACTCTCTGGAAGCGTGTGCGTAAGTACGGTGCGTACTGTACGGGTATTACGCAGAATGTGGACGACCTTTTGCAGAGCCATACGGCGAGGACGATGCTTGCCAATAGTGAATTTATCATTATGTTAAATCAAGCGTCCACCGATAGGATTGAGCTTGCCAAATTGCTTAACATCTCCGACCTTCAGATGAGTTATATCACGAATGTCGGTGCAGGTCAGGGCTTGCTCAAAGTCGGCAGCTCCCTTGTGCCGTTCGTCAACAAGTTCCCACGCAATACAGAGCTTTACAAGCTGATGACTACCAAATTCGGGGAGGTGTAAAAAAGAGGGCTTGACGGTGTTCGTGTCGAAAAACCAATCAAACTCAAAAATGTTCGTGTAATTTAGTGTGATAATTTGCATAAAAGTCATTGATATTTACACGAATATGTGATATACTATGTTCAGCACCTTAAAGGAGGTCTGGCTATGTATCGAAAAATAATGAGCTTTTTAGAAGCGTGGAAAGATAGCGAACACCGTAAGCCCCTGATTTTGCAGGGAGCAAGGCAGGTCGGAAAAACTTATTCCATTTTAGAGTTTGGTCGTACCTGTTATGAAAATGTGGCGTATTTCAATTTTGAAACCAATCCCAAGCTGAATGAAACTTTTGAGGAAAACATCAGCCCCGATTATCTGATACCCATTTTATCGCATATTGCAGGGCAAACGATAGTAAAGGAGAAAACGCTGATTGTATTTGACGAAGTGCAGCTTTGCGAAAGAGCCTTGACAAGTCTGAAATATTTTTGCGAGGACGCACCTGATTATCATATCATCGTAGCAGGAAGCCTGCTCGGTGTTGCGGTGAACAGAGCAAAGTTTTCTTTTCCCGTGGGTAAGGTGGATATGAAAACCCTCTATCCTATGGATATGGAGGAATTTATGGTAGCCTGCGGCGAAAGCACCCTTGTAGAACAGATTAAGAAGTGTTTTGCGGAGGATAAACCTTTGCCCTCTGCTTTGCACGATGCGGCAATGCAGCTTTACCGTCAATATCTTATTGTGGGCGGTATGCCTGAATGTGTGATGCAGTTTGTGGAAACAAAGGATTATATCCTTGTACGCCACACGCAGGATACGATTTTGGCAAGCTATCTCAATGATATGAGCAAGTATAACAATCTGAATGAAATCAAAAAAACAAGGCTTGCTTATGATAACATCACCGTGCAGCTTTCCAAGAAAAACACCCGTTTCCAATATAAACTGATTAAAAAAGGCGGCAGAGCTTCCGAGTTTGAAAACGCAATCGAATGGCTTTGTCTGTCAGGTATCGTTTCACAGGTTTACAAAGTGGAGCAGGTAAAAAAGCCCCTTGAGAACTATCGTAATATTGACGCTTTCAAAATCTATGTATCTGATTTGGGTTTGCTTTGCGCTAAAAAAGATTTGGCAGCGAATGATGTTCTCTATATGGTTGAGGAAATCAATGATTTTAAGGGCGGTATGGCAGAAAACTATGTTAATGTGCAGCTTACCGCAAACGGGTATAAGACCTACTATTGGGAGTCTGAGCGTGGGGCTGAGATTGATTTTGTCATTCAGCGTGACGGTCAGCTTATTCCTATCGAGGTCAAGTCTGCCGATAACACACGGGCAAAGAGCTTAAAGGTCTATATGGAAACCTACAAGCCCGCCTATGCGATTAAGCTCTCTGCAAAGAACTTTGGTTTTGAGGATAACAAAAAGATTGTTCCTCTTTACGCCGCATTCTGTATCTAAATCCAAACAAATATGGCAATCGTAACGCTCGCTTTTTACAAAGCGGGCGTTATTCTTTGAAAAAAAAGAAAGGATATGTCTATGAAAAAATATAAAAAGCAAATTTGTCTGATTGCCGCCGTGTGCCTTTTAGGTACGGCGGCTTTTTGCGGCTATCACATTTACGACCATTATGCCGACGAAGCTGAACAGACCGAAGCCTTTGAGAATATTGCCGAAATCGTAGAGCAGGCTCAGGCAGAGGACGGCAACGCCCCAGAAGTTCCCTTGACAGAGGAAGAAAATATCCTCACGGAATACGGCGAACTGTATTTGAAAAACACGGATATGGTCGGCTGGCTTTCCATAGCCGGCACGACCCTCAATTATCCCGTGATGCAGACACCGAATGAGCCTAACTACTATTTGAAGCACAACTTTGAAAAGGAATACAGCGACTTGGGAACACCGTATATTCAGGAAAACTGCGACCTTACGGGCAGCGATAACCTTGTTATTTACGGTCATCACATTAAGGGCGGCAAAATGTTCGGAGCTTTGGAGGATTACAAGTCCCAGAGCTTCTATGAGGAACACAAGACCATTCAGTTTGATACCCTTACGCAGCGTGGCGTATATGAGATTATCGCTGTTTTTAAGACCGTGGCGTACAGCTCTCAGGGCTTCCGCTACTATGATTTTGTCAATGCGGAAAGCGAGGACGAGTTTAACGACTATATTCAAAAATGCAAAGAGCTTGCATTATACGAAACAGGCGTAACCGCAGAATACGGCGACAGGCTCATTACCCTCTCTACCTGCGAATACTCAGCGCAGAACAGCAGGCTTGTGGTAGTCGCAAAAAAGACAGTTTGATTTTGACCGCAAATATTCTGGGAAAGGAGGTTATCTATGGCTGATATAAAGACCAGAGATGCAGTCAAAGGAACAATTAAGACCCTTGACAAGGCTGCGGTAGCTTCCGAGCGTATGAGGTCTGCTTATTCCAAGATAAAAAGCAAGGCAGAACACGGCTATTATGCTGATGAAAACTCCGCCACCGAATATGCCGCCGATAAGGTTTCAGCAGCTTCGGAGCGTATCACGGACGAGGGCGTTCATCAGTTCAACAAGCAAGGTCAAAAAGGAGTAAAAACCACAAAGGACAATGTGGTTAAGGCAAAGGATAAAATATCCGAGTTCAAGCAAAAGCGAGCCGCCAAAGCCGCCGAGCAGCGTATGTCTGGAAACAGCGTACAGACCTATCGCAGTACCGTAAGCCGTTCCACAGATAAGGCGGTCAAAGGCGCACAGCAAACGGAAAAAACCATAAAGCAGACTGCCCGAAGCGGTAAAAAGACAGTAAAAACAGCCGCCAAAGGTACGGTAAAGACTACGCAAAAATCAGTAAAAACCGCACAGGCAACCTCAAAGGCAGCGATAAAAACTGCCGAACATACCGCCAAAGCAACACAGGCGGCTGCGAAGGCTTCCGTAAAAGCGGCTCAGAGAGCTGCACAGGCAGCAAGAGCCACGGCGAAGGCTACGATTGTTGCCGTGAAAGCGGCGGTCAAAGCTACGATTGCGGCAGTTAAGGCGATTATTGCAGGAACAAAGGCGTTAATTGCGGCGATTGCGGCGGGCGGTTGGGTTGCGGTTGTTGTGATTTTAGTTATCTGCCTTATCGGTCTGCTCGTAAGCTCGGTATTTGGTATTTTCTTTTCTGGCGAGGACTCAGGAAACGGAATGACAATGCAGACCGTGGTTAGAGAAATCAATACCGAATATGACACCCGCCTTGATGAAATCAAAAGCGATACGGCTTATGATGTTTTGGAAATGTCGGGAAGCCGTGCCGTCTGGAAAGAGGTGCTTGCGGTTTACTCGGTCAAGACTACTACCGACCCAGACAATCCGCAGGAAGTAGCGACAATGGACGATAATAAAAAGCAGCTTCTGACGGACATATTCTGGGAAATGAACGAAATAAGCTCCAGAACGGAAAGCAAGACCGAAACCGTGATAACCGAAACAGATGACGGTCACGGAAATATCGTCCAGACCGAAACCACCCAAACACGAACTTACCTGTATATCACAGTTAGCCACAAAACCGCCGAGGAAATGGCAGACCAATACGGTTTTGATGACGAGCAGCGGCAGATGTTGTCCGAATTACTTGCCGATGAAAACAATTCGCTATGGTCGCAGGTGCTTTACGGCATATCCGCAGGCGACGGCGAAATTGTAACCGTGGCTCTGTCGCAGGTCGGCAATACAGGCGGTCAACCCTATTGGTCGTGGTATGGCTTCAACTCTCGTGTGGAATGGTGCGCTTGCTTTGTTTCGTGGTGTGCGAACGAATGCGGCTATATCGAGAACGGGATTATCCCGAAGTTTGCGGGCTGCATACAAGGCTCTGAGTGGTTTAAGGAAAG
>PPYF01027708.1_pt1 | contig 19326 bp, 18 predicted proteins | sample 1559871 | NCBI WGS metagenome assembly PPYF01 (sample SAMN08240021, study PRJNA423297) | Human gut metagenome, whole genome shotgun sequencing project. | reverse complement strand
CCTATGTAGTAATTGAGCTGAAAACCGGCGAGTTCAAACCGGAATACGCAGGACAGCTGAACTTCTACCTCTCGGCGGTGGACGGCATCTTGAAGAAAGAGCAGGACAATCCGTCTATTGGCCTGCTGCTTTGCAAGAGTAAAAATGACCTCGTAGCGGAGTATTCACTCAAAGATATGAGTAAGCCCATCGGCGTCAGCGCCTACCAAATTACCAGCAACCTGCCGGAAGAACTGGAACGCCAGCTGCCGTCTGTGGAGGATATTCAAAAGCGGATCAAGGGTGAGAAAGAGTGATGCTATGAGCCGGGATATATTCCGTGAGAATCACTTGTGGCAGTATTTGTGATGAAGCACTTCATGCTGGCTGATGAAGATGCGTGGAAGCTGTTTTCAAAATATCTGGAAGAGGAGGATGCTTGAATATATCACCCGAACGCAAGAAAATTGATGAGCTGGCCGAGCGGGCGGGAGGGTATTTTTCGCTGCCCTCCGAAGATAGCATGGCTTATACGGAGCTGCTATTTGATATTTGCCAGCAATTTGGCATCCGCTATTATACGGCGACCAAGAAAGAACGCTATTTTGTGGAGGAAGTGACCCGTGTCACTTGGGCAAAGCAACAGGAGGAAAAATCTGGAATCCCTCAAAATATCCGGCCCGCATTTTCCGCTTGCCTCACATTTTGACCCATACGGGAAACATACAGCGAAAATAAAGAGCCGTCGGGCGGGAGAGCCTTTCTCCGCCCGGTGGCTCTATGCTTTTGGCAAAGTGCCCTTTGATTGTCTACAGCAGCGCAAAATGTAAGCGCGGCAAACACTTGTGAAATGCCTGTGTTTGTGGTATACTGCATAATAATGAATCCCTAATCAAGGAGGTGTGAGGCAAATGTCTGACCGCATTTATGCGCAGGATGAAATTTTCGCTGCGGTGCGTCTGCTGCTGAAAAAATATCATGCCGAGAGTGCGATTTTGTTCGGCTCTTATGCGCGGCAGGAAGCGGATGCCGCTTCCGACATCGACCTCATTGTAATTGGCGGGAGCAAATTTGACCCTACCGATGTTTTCTGCATTGCGGAGGAACTGCATCGCACTTTGGGAAAAGCTGTGGATGTGTACGAACTGAGGGAACTCAATGTTGGCTCCGTTTTTTATAACACCGTCATGGCGGAGGGGGTGCAAATCGCATGAAATACAGCGACCAGCAAAGAGTTGCGAAAATGCTGGAGACGACAGAAAAACTCCTGCGCTATGTGTCGGAAGAAAACATCACGCCGGACAGGATCTTTGCAGAGGAAACCGTTCAATGGACGGTCACAACGCCGCTCTATAACATCGGCGAGCACGCCGCCAACTTGACGGAGGACTTTAAGGATCAGCATCCCGATATTCCGTGGGTTAAAATCGCAGGTTTGCGGCATCGGTTGGTTCACCATTATGAGGACACCAACTGGACTGTTATATGTGCGATTATATATGATGTGCTGCCGTCGTTTTTTGAAGAGTTGAAAAAGCTCTGACCCACATTTTGACCCATACGGGAAACATACAGTGAAAATAAAGAGCCGTCGGGCTGGAGAGCCTTTCTCCGCCCGGTGGCTCTATGTTTTTAGCAAAGCGCCCTTTTATTGTCTACAGCAGCGCAAAATGCAACGATTCTCATGCTATTGAAAGTTGACCCACACCGATGCTCTTTGCGGCGCTGACCCACACCTTGACCCACACGGGGAAACGAACGGGTGGAACATATGGAACAAAGAGTTTTCGACCTCATCCTTTTTGCGGTAAAAATGCCCGTAAAGCCTTATAAATCAAGGGCTGGAAGGACTTTTATCACTTGGTAAGGATGAGGTCGCCGGTTCGATTCCGGCCAGTAGCTCCACATGGGAGCCAACCGTTGAAAATTCAGCGGTTGGTTTGTTTATATGACGGGCAAGCGTCATACACAAAACCGCACAAATCATATTGTGCGGTTTTGTGCTTGAAGTCCAAGTGTTTTTTACTTATTTTATAGCCTTCCGTTTTGGCCTTCGGCTTCGGCTTTGCCTAAAATGTAGAGAAAAGCGATAGCGGGGATTCTGAATATTGGCGTTTTGGTTTCATGCTTCGTGATTCCAAAATCGTCTAAGCGCTTGGTTACTAAAAAGGCGTTTGTCACCTTGGACTTTTCGTCTTTACATAATTCCACAATGGCATCTGTAGATGAAATATGGGAGTTGCTGCGGTATTTTACTTCACAAAGGATTTTCTGGCGCGGCAGTTCTACCACCACATCAACCTCTTTTTGATTGTCTTTGGCTTTCCTGAAATATCCGAGGCTTGCGGGGCTGCCCTGATAGAAGGACGCCATATGCTTGTAGACGGTGGTTTCTACCATTGCTCCCAGTTCGCTTTCATCTGAAAGCACATCGTCGATCATAAGCACCGCATTGCGGATTGCCGCATCCGCGATAAAGATTTTCGGTTTTCCCTTTATTGCGCCTTTGCTGCCCACATCCATCGGCTTCGCCAGATAAATGAGATTGGACATTTCCAGCGCCCCAATATAACTGTCAATGGTTATGACGGAAGTGTTTTCCAATTCCTTTGCCGCAGTGGTGGCGTTAAAAATCTCTGTTGAGTTCATGCACAGATAGAGAAACAGCTTTTCCATCAGCAAAGGGCTTCGGATATTAAAGAGGGTCAGCACATCGCGCTTAATAACCTTGTCAACCACATCTTCCCGCAGCATCCTTTGCGCGTAGGCATCGTCATCCGACAACACCAATTCAGGAAAGCCCCCGATCATAAGATAGCGGTTAAAGTGGTTTTGCAGCGGAAAGAATTTGTCCATTAAATCGCCAAGCTGTGCATGGCTCATGTTTACCAGCTTGGATAAGCGCAGGTTGTCTTGAAGGATAGGCAAGTCAAGATTAAGCAGTTTGCAATACTCGTAAAACGACATAGTGGGAATTTTGAGTACGCTCCACCGGCCTGTGCCGCTGTCTGCCGAACCTTTCTCCAAAATCGGGCTTGCGGATCCGGTGGCAATCAGCCGAATATCCTTTTTGCTGTCGTAGATTACCTTCATCCACAATTCCCAATTCTCGGTGTACTGCACTTCATCAAAAAGAATATACCTTGTACCTTCGATAGGGTACATGGATTCATAGATGGCAAGCACATTCTCCACATTGACAAGTTTCAAAACCGGATTATCGAAAGTGGCATATAAGATATTTTTGGGGTTTACGCCTTCATCGATCAGGTGGTCTATGATCTGATAAAGGATGGTTGTCTTGCCTACGCGCCTCATGCCGGATAAAACGGCAAACCTCCGTATGCTCTTATGCGTAAGGATTTTCAGGGCTTCATAGTAGGCCAGCCTTTTTTGCGGCTTGCTTTCTTCCTTAATGGCAGAAGGTGTGCGCCACCAAGGGTTGTACTGCCGCAATACTTTAATGACCTGTTCATCATTCACAATCGCCATAAAGCACCTCCATAGTTTTATTATTGCTACGGAGTTTTCTTATTATACATTAAGTTCTCCGCTTGTGTTTATAAAGTATATTATAATAACAGACGAATAAAAAACAAGTATAATTGATATATTTCTAGCGTCTATTTAAAAATCTCAGCATCATATTAGTATTCAGTCATGCCATAACATGAGCTTTTCTGCCAAATCACAAAAATCTTGACGGGGGGGGTAAGGTATATAATAACTTTAATAAACTCGGAGGAAAAGCTGTTATAGGAGGAAAAAAGTATGCGAAAGATATTGACATTACTGCTGTTATTGGTTTTAGTAGTAACGGCGGTACCGGCGTTGGCGTTTGCAGATGATGAACCGGCAGCAACGGAGGTATATACCGGCGAGTTCAGAAAGATAACTACGGACGGCACGTGGGAAGTGAACAGTGTAAAACCAAAGACGGCAGGCGAGGCAGACGCGCTCTTAGCTTCGCTTGTCAAAGATGTGATAGACACTGACAATTATGAGGGCTGGGGTTATTGCGATTATGAAAATTTTGACCCGGAAAAGGCCACTGTATCCATATATGCCAAGGACGGAAGCTATTCGGAAGAACACGAAGTTAAGATTGTTTACAACGAGCCTGCGCAGAGCTTGATAGACGAAGCAAAGGAAGCAGCTCCAAAAACTGCCGACATAAATTCTTTATCATTGTGGATAAGCATCATTTTGATGAGTCTCGCAGCAATGGTGGCTTTAAGCGCAGTGAGGCTGCAGAAAAGCAGAAATAAATAGTAACGAAGATTGAAATATACAAAACCGCACAAATCATATTGTGCGGTTTTGTGATTGAAAACTTTAAAAATAATGAGCTATAAATTGTGGCCATATCATCTAAAAGCTGATATAATAAATCCCGCGATTGTAAGGCGGCGTTGCCGAGAGGTAGGATTCATTGAATCATCTTGACCATACTTGTCTCATGATATAATATAACTGTCAAGAGGACGAGCTTATAAAAGCGGTTAGCCTTCCGAGATTCAAAAGAGATTTTGGATTTTAAGGAAGGTGGTAAATATGATAAGAATTACTATTACGTTTAAGAAAATTCGTATCACGATTTACATAAAAAATAACCGCTCTGCTTGAAACCTAAGCGGTTATTTTTTAACCAAATAGGTTAACCGTTTTTATCGGTTTCCTCTTGACTTAAATATATCATAAGAGAATATAAAAGACAATACCTGAATTCCGATTTCCGCACAGAACACAGTATAACACAGGCAGAGCGATAGACGGATTTCTGCATACCGGCGTTTGACCGTTGCTCAGGTTATATCATCTGAACGTAAGCTTGACAGATAATATAATAACGACCACCGTTTCAATGGTCGTTATTTTTATTTGTTTCACAGAGTTTCATTTAATGGTTTCTGCCATTGCAACAAAATTCGCTTATACGCTTCTCACGCGCCATGCCGGAAGGACTTGTCAGTAATTATTCTGGCACAGATAAGCCCCAGAGGCAGCATAAGGATTATGAGCAGGGCTGAGACCAGCCAAGTGGCCGAAACATCAAGAGACATCTGCCCCATATTATATACAGCGCGGTACAGATACAGGCCCGGCACCATGATGACTATAGACGGGACTGTAACCGATATCCTTGGATATCCTCTCCATTTCATCAAAAGAGAGGCTAAAAGTCCTGCGGTCATAGAGCCGGCAAAGGCAGCGACAGCCGCGGGGCAGCCGGACAGATCCACAAGCTCCAGCCTCAGAGTATTGGCGACGGCGCCGATGATTGCGGCTGAGGAAGCTATGCGCCCCGGGCTATTGAACATGAGAGAAAAGCCAAAGACGCCTGCGAAACTGGCGGCAAACCTCAGGACGGCGAAAGCAAGGGGAGATAATGCCAGATCGGCGAAGTCCGCGGGATGCAGATTCAGCGCCATGGACATTACCCAGCCGGTAACTGTCGCGATGATAATTATATTTACGGCATAGGCGAGCCTTTCCAGACCGGAACGCATGTCCAGCTTCGCCACGTCTATGCCGCTGGTTATAAAAGGAAAGCCCGGAATTATAAACAGCATGGCGCATATATATCCGGCCTCATGTCCGGCGGAAATTCCAAAGGCAATGTCAGCCAGCCGCAGAGAAGCCATGTAGGTCAGACATGCCAGAGCCACCGAGGAAATCACACACAGATAGAGTGTAAACTGTCTGTTTATGAGCTTGCAGCGCAGAAAATTTCCGGCCCCGGCGCCGAAAAAGGCGCATATCATTTCCACAGGACCTCCGCCCAGCAAAAATGTAAAGGCTGCACAGGCGAAAGCCGCGGCAAATCCCAGTTTAAGCGGTGTATAAAGGCCGCTGTTTTGCTGTATGTCGTCCAGCTTTGAATGAAGCTGTTCGCCAGACATGAATATTCCTTCCCGCGAGAAATCCCTGACGAAACGCTCCAGCAGATCCAGCTTGTTGGTATTCACGCCTGTGTTGTTCAGACACAGAGAATTGGTGTAGGTCTTGTGGCCGTCGAAGCAAGTATAGACTATAGTCGTAAGGCCTATGCTGGCCGTACAGGTTATACCAAGATGATCCGATAAGGCGTTCATGGAGCTTCTGATGCGCCATGCCCCTGTGCCGCAGGAAAGCAGCATCAACCCTACCCTGCCTATAAAAGCAGCCTTTACAAACAGACTTGCTTCTGTGATGGGCTTGTCCTTGGAATTGCCGGTATAATCGTGCCAGTGTATATGCATGTGATTTGGAATTATATTTTCAGTTGACATGACAGTTCCTTTTTATTGTTTTCTTGTTCCTCTGGTTTTCAAATAAAATCGTATCTTCAATATTATATATTCTTTTGACATTGCAGTACAGAGAAAACGGCAAAAAAATAAAATGAGTCTGCAGACTGAGTTGTATCATGAAATTTCTGCGGTAAAATCACAAAAATATTGACGGGGGGGGGTTAGCTATATAATGGTTTTGGCATATTTACGAGTGATTAAAATTGAAATGCAAAAGGGGTAGCAGTATGAAATTTTTAAGCAAAAACCATGTCGCCAACATTGTCAAGGTTTATGCTGTCAGCATTGCAGTTTTAGGGGTCATGGGCGTTTTTCTATTGGATCTGGGATGGCTCTGGACGCGAATCGCCCTTTTGATAGTTGCAGTGACATGCGTTCTGTTATATGCGGCGGCAGAAGTCATAAGCCTGCTTCAGGATATCAAAGACAATATGAAGGATATAAATGCATTCCTTAGGAGAAATGAGACAGATAGCAGAGGCAGATAGCAGGCTGCCGTCAAAAGAAAACCGACAGACCATGGCTGAGCCAGTGTCTGTCGGTTGACTAATTAAAAAAATCCCTGTATTTTTCCAGCATATTATAAATGGTTTTTCTTGAAACGCCAAGCAGCTTCGCAGCCTCGGTCTTGTTGCCGTTGGATAATAACAGAGCCTCCTTTAACAATTCCGCGTAGGAACGGTCTATTTCCGAGCGTTTCTCCAGGAGAATTTCTCCTGGAGTTTTTTTATCGGACAGACTGTTGTAATTGAACTTATTGGACTGAAAGGCGTTTATCAGCGTTTCCCTCGTTATCACCGGAGAATTGGACATGACATAGACGCGGTTGATCACATTGCGAAGCTCCCTGACGTTGCCCGGCCAGTCGTGCTCCAGCAGCAGTTTTTTCGCGTTGTCGTCGATGGCTTTGGGCTCGGAATTGTTTATGCGCATAGCCTGTCTGATGAAGAATTCGCAGCAGGACATGATATCCTCCGGACGCTCCCTGAGCGGCGGAATTGCCAAATTGAGCACCATAAGCCTGTAATACAGATCTTCTCTGAAAAGCCCTTCTTCAATCATCTTTTCCAGCGAGCGGTTGGTCGCCGCTATTACCCGCACATCAACATATATGTTTTTCGTGCCGCCCACTCTTGTTATCTGATTGGTTTCCAGCGTGCGCAGGAGCCTGGTCTGGGCATGGAGAGGGAGCTCGGCTACTTCGTCCAAGAAGAGCGTCCCTCCGTTGGAAAGCTCAATTTTACCAACATGGCCGTTTTTGGCGGCTCCGGTGAAGGCGCCGCTTTCATAGCCGAAAAGCTCGCTGTCGATCAGCTCGGGTGAGATGCTGGCGCAGTTTATGGCCACGAAAGGCTTGTTCCTTCTGATACTGTAGTTGTGAATGGACTGGGCGAAAAGCTCTTTGCCTGTGCCGCTCTCTCCGTATATCAGGACGTTGTAAGGACTGACGGCAAAAGACATGGCCAGCTTTTTCGCTTCTGTCATGGACTTGCTGCCTCCGATGATGTCTTCAAATGTGTAATCGGCCACAAGCCCCAGAGTGTCCCTGACCTGACTGATCTTGTTATTCCTGGAACGGGATATTTCTGCCACGCCGCTGACATTGCCGCTATTGTCGAACATAGGGTACATATCGTTGGAAGCCAGCATATATTCACTCTGGTCCTTGGCGTTGGTCACCTCGACTTCCCAGTCGATGACAGGATTGCCGTATTTTATCACATCGTTGACTTTCAAATAATCATGAGGCTTTTTTACGGCGGTGAACTGTGTGCCGCAGTCCATGAGTATATCGTAGATGGGTTTGCCCAGTTCGGTGTCTCTGTCTTTTATGTGAAGATAGTTGCAGAAATCGGAATTGGCGTAGAGCAGGCGCAGCTTTTCGTCGTATATGCAAATGGAGTTTGGCAGCGCGTCCAGCCCGTCAAAGATGAAGCGGCGCAGCTGCTCGTTTCGGTAGAAAATCGAAAAGAAAGAGGAAAAGTCCTCTTTGAGCTCTTCTATTATCTCTGCACCGCCACTGTAATCATGTATGATAATTGTAAGCAGGCCGTCAGTGTATGTTTTATCACGTAAAGTCCCGTCTGAATCATCTGTTTTGGGAAACGAGGAGAGTACAGAACCGTCCGATGTACACAGAGCGATGCTTTCATTCTCAAGCCCTTTTAACCGCACCAGAAAATCAAATATCATTCTGGCTATGTCATGCAGATCTCTGAACCTATAGTCATGCGGCTTTTGATCCATATGTATTTTAAAACTTATTACAGAATTATTATTGTTATATGTTTTCATATTACAAAGTTTTCGTATCACGAACGCGGACTATCCGAGCAGGAAGCCTTCAGGGAATTCATCTTTAGGATCCAAAAGCCATGTGGAAAATCCTAAGATACAGGCGTTTCCAGTCACCTTTGGAACTACGGCAGGGAAACCGGCGACGGTGGTCTCTGCCACAATTTCACATTTGAAGAGGGAACCTATTATGCTTTCATGCACGAAACTTTCTCCTGCTTTCAGCTTTCCCTTATTGTACAATACGGCAGATTTGGCGGAAGTGCCCGTTCCGCACGGAGAGCGGTCGACGGTCTTAGGCAGGGCCACGACGCAGTTTTGGATATCGGCCTTTTCGCTCTTGGCAGGGCCGTAAAATTCGATGTGAGTGACTTCGTTGACAAACTGCAGGTCAGGATGGCGAAAATCCACTTGCGCGTTGATGTCTCTTGCTATGGATTGAGCCGCTTCTATAAATTTGGCGCTGTTCTGCGGACATATGGAAAGGCCGGTGACTTCCGCAGGGAAGATGGCATATAGATTTCCTCCCCATGAAACGTCCATGGTTATAGGGCCGAAATCTTTCGTTTCTACTGTGAGATTTTCTCTGAGGACGAAGGCCGGAGCGTTGGTGAAAGAAACTTCCTGCACCGAGCCATTCTCGACCTTGGCTTCTACAGTTATGACTCCCGCCGCGGTATCCAGCTTGATGACTGTCACAGGTTCGGTCACCTTTACCATTCCTGTCTCAATCAAAGCCACTGAAACGCCGATGGTGTCGTGACCGCACATAGGCAGCCAGCCGCTGGTTTCAAAATACAAGACGCCCACGTCTGTGCCGGGCATGCAGGGCTCAGTGATCAGAGTACAGGACATATAGTCGTTGCCGCGCGGCTCGTAGGACAGCAGTTTGCGGAACCAGTCCTCGTTGTTTTTCATATAGATGAACTTTTCCGCCATGGTTTTGCCAGGTACATGGGGAAAGCCGCCGACTACATTGCGCGTCGGCTGACCGAGAGTATGAGTTTCTATGGTTCTGAAAACTTTTTTTGAATTCATTGAAAGTGTCCTCCTTAAAAATATTAAAAAAGATTAGAAACGGCTATCGGAGGGAACAGCTGTACCCTCATTATATATAATAGCTAAAAACCTATCAAGCAATTATTGTGCCAAGGAGGCGTGACCGTGCCAAGGGAGAGCACCGTGGTTAAGACGATGGCATGAATTTTGCTTTTGATTTAGAGCAGCGCCGCAAACATGGTTCAAAGCAATGCCGCGTGCATCGCTGCAATAATTTCATAAACATGTTTTGCCGCGATAACGTAAAGATAACGTAAAAATGCAAAGGAGAGGTATCAAATGGCAAGAAAAGGCGATTGGGTAAGAATCCATAATGTGGTTTTGAAAGCAGATGAAAGAACCGCGAAAATTCCCGACGATACTAGAGAATGCGATCTTGAAATGTGGGTGAAAGGCTGTCTGGTAGAAGACGCTGCGCAGATCGGAGACATTGTGACGGTGGAGACTGCTGTAGGAAGACTGCAGAGAGGTGTTCTGGCAGAAGAAAACCCTCATTATACTCACAGTTACGGAGAATTCGTCCCTGAAATCATTGAAATCGATAAGAAACTGAGAAAGATAATGGCAGGAGGTGAAAAATAATGGCACTGGCAAAAGACTATAATTCCGTGATGGCAAGATCCGAAGAGATAATGAAGAAAGCGCTGGGGCTTGACTACAGCCGATTTGAAAGCGGCTCCATAGCGTTCGACTACGAAAAACTGATGAAGGCGCCCGGCTACAGTATCGAGGACGTCATAGAGATACAAAAGGAAACAGGTGTAGGAAATACGCCGATGCTGGAGCTTAGAAACATCACGGCTCTTGCAAGAAAATACGCTTCCCCGGGCTGCGGCGCCAGAATATTTGTCAAAGATGAGGCGGCCAATCCGTCCGGATCTTTTAAAGACAGAAGAGCTTCCGTGGCCGTGGCTCAGGCGAAGAAGCTGGGGTATGAAGGCGTCATCGCCGCCACCTCCGGAAACTACGGCGCGGCAGTGGCCTCGCAGGCAGCCATGAGAGGGCTGAAAGCCATCATAGTGCAGGAATGCTACGATTCCAGAGGCGTAGGACAGCCGGAAATCATTGAAAAAGCCAGAAAGTGCGAAGCCTTGGGAGCAGAGGTCATCCAGCTGACAGTGGGCCCGGAGCTGTTTTACGAGCACCTTTCAGTGATGGAAGATACGGGATTCTTCAACGCCTCGCTTTATTCGCCCTTTGGCATGGCGGGAGTTGAGACGCTGGGATATGAGATAGGCAGAGAGATAAAGGAACTCTGCGGCAAGGCGCCGGCCGCAGCCGTATGTACTTATGCCGGAGGAGGCATGGTTACGGGAGCGGCCAGAGGACTGGCCAAATGCGGGTGCAGTGATACCAAAATAATCGGCGCGTCCATAGATTTAACAGGTCTGCACATGGCTTCCGATATACAGTTCAATAAGAAATCATGCACCACAGGCCATACAGGCTTTGGCATACCGCATGCCATGAACCCTGACAGCGGAGACATTCCAAGGAGCGCCGCCCGTCCGCTCAGGTATATGGACCGTTATGTTACCATCACCCAGGGAGAGGTGATGTACATGACGGAAATGCTGGCCATACTCGAAGGCCTCGAGAGAGGACCTGCCGGTAATACCGCCTTGGCATGCGCTTTTGCACTGGCGCGGCTCATGCCTAAGGATGAAATAATAGTAGTCACCGAGACAGAATATACCGGCGCGGGAAAGCACATTCAGCCGCAGCTTTCTTTCGCCAGAGAAAACGGTATTGAGATTAAATTCGGCAACCCGGCCGTCGAAGACATACCCGGTAAAAATATAATACTGCCGGAGGAGCCGGGACTGTTCAGATGCAAAGATGCAGATCTCGACCATATGAGAAGGAATATGATTAAGAGATCCGCGCTCCGCGCCGGCGGCAAGGAACCTACGCAGGAAGATCTGGAATTTCTGGCGGCAGACACCAAGACAGACGCGAGCTTCGTCAAGAGTGTCCTGGCAGAAGCCGGATTGATGAAATAACAGAATATATGCTGGAAATCAGCTTGAACAGCGGAGGGAGAAGAGTTTCTTCCTCCGTTTTTTGTTTTCTGCTTCGCTGTTTTTTGCTGTGAAACACAGAATTTGGGCAGCGAAATCTTGTCAAGTGTAAAGATGATTACACATAGCGGCCGCCTTTTCCGTATAAAAATTTATACTTAGACCGGATGTGTCAGCATAGAGGTACAAAAATCGCCGAAAAAGAGTATAAAAAAATACACACCGCCACGAATCCCATGCTTTTTTATCGGAATAAAGCGAAAAAATCCGTCCAATTTTTCGGACAAAACTCCGTTGACAGAGAGCAGACAGCGTCGCAGACTGCAGCATATTTTGGCATGTAAATTGCAAAAATTTATTTTTAATTATTCATGGAGGCGCCGTCTTTCATGGATAACGGTATGATTTGCGCAAATTATTGGACAAAACTCTGATTATTGTAAAAAGGAGGACAAATTTATGCAGACCTGGTTGATAATGATGGGCCTACAGATGATCATATTCGTTATATGCGGTGTGTGGGTCGGTATATGGATGCATAGGAGCAATGATGAATACGATGATGCGCTTGACAGGCTGACTCAGGCCAATATTGAAGCGGCGAAAAACGAACAGTGAGAGGATTTTTAAAGGAGGTGAAATAAATAATGAATACTACAGTAGGCATGATATGCTTTTGTATATTTCTAGTCTTTTTAATAGGCGTTTCAATATGGTCCGCCCAGCAGAATAAAAAAGGCAAGACCGGAGCGGACAGAGAATATTTTCTTGGCGGAAATACAACGCCGCTGATCGTTCTGGCTGTATCCTACTGCGCGTCGGCAGTAAGCGCAGGTTCGTTCATGGGAGACCCGGGAATGATGTCTGTCGTTGGATGGCCGTATTATTGGATTGCAATATTTGCTGTTCCTGGGCTGGTAATACCGGGAATATATGTAATACGCAAAATGAGGCTGCAGTCTGACCGTTACGGAAGCATGACGATTAACGAGTATGCGGGACATCGCTTCAATTCGCCGGGCTTAAAGCTTTATCTTTCATTCATAATTGTTTTGTGTTATTTATTTATGATGGTTTCCCAGTTCAAAGCTGCGGCCATACTGCTGGAGATGTTCACTGGACTCGATTTTACCGTTGGACTCATAGTTATGTGCGTAGTATGTTTAGTATATGTTAACATAGGCGGACTGAGATCGGTAGCATGGACGGACTTCGTTCAGGGTCTTATCATGTGCCTCATGTGCATAGTGGTAGTAGCTACGGCTCTCAGTGCTATAGGAGGATTCTCGGGACTCAACGATGCTATTGAAGCTACAAATCCTGATATGAACCTTATAGTTCAGCCGGTGGAAGAGGGCGCTGATGTTCCGGGCTTATACGGCGTCATCGGAGCTTTCGTATTCGGATTCTGCGTTTACTTTGCACAGCCTCACATAGCGGCCCGCTTCATGGCTCTGCCTGACGTGAACAGAAAGAGCATAGGAAGATTCCTCATAGTATCCCTTGTATGCGGTTGGTTATTTAACCTCATGTTCATCGTAGGCCCTATAGGCAGGATGCTCTATCCTGATGCCGATGGAGACTACATGACAGTTACTTTCGTAACGGAGCAGTTCCCGTCTGTAATCGCTTCAATACTCATGCTGGGATTCTTCTCCGCAGTAATCTCGACGGCCACATCTATTCTGCTGGTAGCCGGACAGAGCGTGGGACGTGATATTTATGGTCAGATATGTCATAAGACTGCTACTCCTGAAAAGCAGGTCAGAGTTACGCAGATAGGCACCACTGTGATCATAGCTTTAGTACTGGTATTTAACTTGATTGACCCTCCTGAATTCCTGCAGCTCTTCATTTACATGGGAATGTCAGGTATAGGCAGCGCATGCTTCTGTCCTCTTGTAATAGGAACTATGTGGAAGAAATCCTCAAAAGAAGGGGCTTGGGCCAGTGCCATAGCAGGCCCTGTGGGATACCTGGTACATTCTCAGATCCTCGGCCAGGGATGGCTGTGGTGCATGGGCGTCTGCTGCATCTGGTCTATAGTTGCCTTCTTTGTCGTTACATTCATAAGAAATGCGGTCAAGGGAACTGACCCGGTACTGGAAGAACTGTGGAATCCTCTTGGCGGTAAAGTAGACTTTGAAGCGCTGAACAGAGAACTGAAGGCAAAGAAACAAAAGGCTTCATAACAGTATAAGAAAACAAGGCGAGGAATTTTTAAGGAGAAGAAAATGTTGCTGGAAAACAAAAGAGTGCTCATTACAGGCGCCGGACGGGGCATAGGCAGACAGACGGCCATAGATATGGCCAAAGAAGGAGCCGTGATACTGGGAGCGGCGCTTACTCAGAAAAATCTGGACGATATGGCAAGTGAAGTGCATAGTATGGGAGGAACGGTATATACAGAAATTATGGATATAGCCGATTATGAAGACTCTCTGAAGGCAGTCGATTCTCTGGCGGCAAAAGCCGGGGGAATAGACATACTGGTTAACTGTGCAGGAATATTCGAAGAAGCCTTTTTCATGGATATGACTCCCGAACAGTGGCACAGGACTATTGCCGTCGACTTGGACGGGGTGTATAATGTTACCCGCGCGGCTATGCCTTATATAATAGAAGCCAAAGGCTCCGTGGTCAGCGTAACTTCTCAGGACGCTTTCTACGGCTGTCCGGGATACAGCCATTACAGCGCAGCTAAAGCTGCTGTGGTGGGACTTACAAGGACTCTCGCCCGTGAGCTTGGCTCATATGGAGTGCGCCTTAACTGCGTAGCTCCGGGAATCACAGAGACAGAAATGACGAAAGACAGAATTGTAACAGGCAGGGAAGCCTATTTAGAAAAGCTTCCCGTCGGGCATATCGGCCAGCCGGAAGAAATATCAAGCGTCATAATGTTTTTGGCATCTGAAAAGGCCAGCTACATAACGGGACAGGTGCTCCACCCTAACGGCGGTATGTATCTGGGTTGATTGAGTTTGGATTGAGACCGGCGCCCAGCCGCTCTGATGGTGCGGCGGGCATCGGCAGCGGTGTGTAGAGTTTTACACAAAATCGAAAACGTATGTATATAAAAAATTTCACACCGGGACACGGCTGATGAGAGAAATCTCATCAGCCGTTTTTAATGTCCGGCGGGCTGAAATTTGCAAGAACTTTCCGCCAGCCGTAAAAACCTTGAAATTTCAAAGCTTAGTACAGATATGCCATAAGCTGCATAAAGTGGATTCTTTATTTTATTTCCTGGAGAAAACGTGGCATGGTATTTGCTTATAGATAAAAATGAAAGCAAAATGAACACGAAGCAAAACACCTGAAGAGGAGAGATGTCTATGATATTCAATATACAAAAATGTTCTATCCATGACGGCGACGGACTGCGGACGCTGGTATTTTTCAAAGGATGTCCGCTCAGATGTCCCTGGTGCGCCAATCCGGAATCTCAGTCATACAGCCTTGAGATAACGGAATACCCGTCAAAATGCATTGGCTGCGGCATGTGCATTAAAAATTGCCCCAACGCAGCTATAGGAAAAGACGGACATATCGACAGAACCCTCTGCCCTGCTGAATGTACGCAGTGCACTGACATATGCTACGCCGAAGCGAAAAAACTTGTTGGAAAGGATTATACGATAGATGAGCTGTTCCATGAGATAAATAAAGACAAGATTTTTTATAACATAAAAGGCGGAGGAGTGACCTTTTCCGGAGGGGAGCCTCTCACCTACGGCAGGTATCTTGAGCAGATCGCGAGAAAATGCAAGCAGAACCGCATAGATGTATGCGTGGAAAGCTGCGGCTACAGTTGCTTCGACAATTTCAAAGACGCGCTGCCATACATAGACCACATGTTCATGGACATAAAAGTTTTTGACAGCGAAGAACACCGCAGGATAACAGGCGGAGGCAATGAGATGATACTGGATAACATAAAGCGTATATCCGGCCTCGGCATACCTCTTACCATCAGAACTCCCATAGTACCCGGCTACACCGATTCTGCGGAAAACATTGAAAAAATCGCCGAGTTTGTGGTCACACTGCCGACGGTCAGCGAATATGAACTGCTGAGATATCATAATTTCGGCGAGTCCAAGTATGAGGCGCTGGGAAAGAAGTACGCGCTCAAGGGTCTCAAGCCGCCGTCAGATGAGGAGATGCTCAGACTTACAGAGATAGCCAATAATATTTTAAATAAATACGGCAAATACAGCTTTTATATGAAGGACAACAAAAAGGAGGGTATAAAATGTTGACAGAAAGAATCATAAGACTTAATGATAAGGTTCGCAATACGGAGCCTACCATCGATCTGGACAGAGCCAGGCTGATGACTGAGTTTTACAGCCAGCCTTCGATGGAAAACTATGTACTGAGAAGAGCCAAAGCTTTCAGGCATTTTCTGGAGAACAAAAAGATCTTCATCGACCCGGATTCACAGCTTGCAGGGCATGCGGGAGACTGTATCCAGGCGGTTCCTCTGCATCCGGACGTAACGAAATGGCTGTACGACGACTTTGATACTCTGGACAAGAGAGTTTCGGATCATATCCATTTTAGAAGTGAAGAAGAAAAGGAAGAGCTGCGGCAGATAGTCGAAAAATGGCACGGCAATACTTTCGGTGACTTTGCTTCAGACCTGGAGGACCCCGACGTCAAGGACATGCTGGACGCGCTGGTGTTCACCCACGGTGTTTCCAACCAGTCGACCATGAACCATTCTCCTGACTACGACAACTTGATAAAGCGCGGCTACAGATATTATATCGACGAATGTAAGGAGAAACTCTCAAAGCATGTGTGCAGGGACGTCTACGACATGGAGCAGAGAATCAACTGGGAGGCCATGATCATCGTGATGGAGGCCATCATCAGCTTTGCACACCGTTATGCCGACTTGGCGGAGAAACAGGCCGCAGAGTGTAAGGACGAAAAGAGAAGACAGGAGCTCCTCACCATGGCGGAAAACTGCAGGACAGTGCCGGAGTTCGCACCTAAGACATTCATGCAGGGCGCTCAGCTGGTATGGTTCACCCATCTGGCCATCGTGCTGGAAGCTGTAGGCGGAGACCACTGCCTTGGCCGTTTCGACCAGTACATGTATCCGTTTTTCGAGAAAGAAACTAAAGAAGGAAAGAACGAAGAATATTTCGCTGAAATCATTCACGAGTTCAAGCTGAAAATCGCGGAGCTTTGGAATATCCGTCAGTATAAGGAATCCATCGCCGTTCCCGGCTGTCCGCTCTGGATGCATGTGATGCTGGGCGGCGTCAAGGAAAACGGAAAAGACGCCTGCAACGAGCTGACCAACGTATTCCTCAGATGCCTTCTTGACCTGCAGACCGACGAGCCGTGCATTTCTTTCCGCTACCATCCTAATGTAAACGAAGAGACTCTCAGACTGGCCATCAAAGCGGCGAGAGATACAGGAGGACATCCGGCATTTTTCAACGATTCGGCGGCTATAACCTATCTGCTCAGCCTGGGCTTTACCCTTAAGGAAGCCCGCAACTGGGGAATCTGCGGCTGCATAGAGCCTATCGTCTTAGGTATTACAGATTTGCAGACTAATTCAGGTAATTTCAATGTGAATAAAATTCTGGAAATCATGCTGCACAACGGATATGACCCTGTTTCCAAAAAACAGCTGGGAATCAAGACAGGCGACCCGAGAGACTTTAAATGCATAGAAGATGTGATGAAGGCTTATGAGGCTCAGCAGGATTTCTTCATAGACAGATTCATCGATATGGCCAACACTACTTTTGCGGGACACGCATTCACTTTCCCGACGATAACGGCTTCATGTTTTTCCGGGGGCTGCATAGAAAAGGGCAAGATGCTGCAGCATAAAGGCTCAGATCATCATTACACGACGATTGCGATAGCCAGCATGGCCAACCTCATAGACTCATTTGCGGCTATGGAGGAATGCGTTTTCAATAAGAAGTATCTGTCAATGGCGGAGCTGATCGATCTGCTGGACACCAATTTCGAGGGCAAGGAAGAAATGCGCCAGCTTTTGATAAATAAAGCTCCTAAGTTCGGAAATAACATCGAGCAGGCGGACAAATACGGCGAATGGTTCATCGATTCCATAGACAGATCCATGAAGAGGTATAAGGACGCCTATGGCGGCCAGTGGACCAGCCTGCACGCTACAGTGGTTTACAATGTAGCGATGGGTAAAACCGTCGGAGCAACTCCTGACGGCAGACTGGCATTTACGGCCTTGTCAGACAACGCTTCGCCGATGATAGGCATGGACGTTAACGGACCTACGGCAGTGGTCAATTCACTGGCTGCATGCGATGAACAGGTTCCTCAAAGCGGCATGCTTCTCAACCAGAGATTCGACCCTACCATCGCGGCAGGAGAGAAAGGCATCGACATCATAGAAACAGTTTTCCGCGCTCATTTCGCACAGGGCGGATATCACATACAGATAAACGTACTGGACGATGAAACTCTGCTGGCTGCTCAAAAGGAGCCTGACAAATATAAGAATATCATAGTCCGCGTGGCCGGATATTCGGCGTACTTCGTGGAGCTGGGCAAGGAAATTCAGGACAACATCATTCAGAGAACCATACAAAGAGGGCTTTAATAAAACTGAGCGGCAGATAATTGAAGCCGGGTCACAGATGATTGAAGCCGGGCCGTGGGAAGACGATTCTTTCCGCGGCCCTATTTTTTCTGGAAGCTTCAGTGAGAAGCCTCCGCAAGAAGTCTCCGCGAGAAGTCTTCTCGGATGGATTTTACAGAGCAGCGACTGTGCGAGTTTTAAATTTTCATGTATGATATCCCTAAAACTGGAAAGAATAAGGATAAAACAAAACAATTTGTGTGATCAGGAGGATAACATGAAAAAGATACTGATATTGCTCATGGCATTGATGATGTGCTTTGGCTTTGCTGGCTGCGGCTCTGACAAAGATGACGATGGCACTAAGGATATCGCAGATGAAAATGCTCAGGAAATGGAAAACGATGCGGAGCAAGATAAAGATAAGATAGAAAGATCTGTGGACGCCGTGGCGGCAGAACTGGGACTTACGGGCGGCACAGAAACCCTCTATGATATCATAGGCGCCAAAGAGGGGAAACAATATAATGACGGAAATGTGGAAATTTACTGTTTTGATAAGGATTCCGACAAATATAAGGCAATAGAAGAAGGCAACGGTGCCATCAAAGCCACGGCTGTCAATGACGGCGTGATCATCATAACTGACGATGAAGATATGGCTAAAAAATTCAAGGCGCTTAAATTTAAATAATTATGTATTGATTATGCATTGACTATGCATTGATTATGCTTTGATTATACTTTGTCGCGGCCTGAATGCGGTCTATAAGCGGTTGCCAACGCATCTGAAACACAGCTGCTGACAGCTACTGACGCGGCCTAAACATGGCCGCGTTTTTTGTGCTTTCAGAAAGCAGAAATCGGCGTAAAAACCGGATATTTTAGCCATATAAATCTCTTGTCAAACTATGGCAAGCTGTGGTAGAATATATATCAGGTTTGAGCAAAACCCAAGTGAATTTGGGGACGCCCGAATTCGCACTTCCAAAAAATAACGTTATATAATTAGGAGGAACAGAGAAAATGGCAAAACAGAAGTTTGAAAGAACAAAACCGCATATCAATATCGGAACAATAGGCCACG
>PPYF01129925.1_pt1 | contig 19327 bp, 14 predicted proteins | sample 1559871 | NCBI WGS metagenome assembly PPYF01 (sample SAMN08240021, study PRJNA423297) | Human gut metagenome, whole genome shotgun sequencing project. | reverse complement strand
GGCTTTTCGACCTCGTAGGAGCCGGTGGAGCCCGAAACCGAGCTGCGGGCGGTATTTTGGCCGCTCACGCCCGAGACGGGACGCACCATGGCGCGCGTCTGATCGGAAAGCTCGCGAGTCTTGGTGGCGCCCAGCTCACCGGGGGCACCGATGATGCGCGTGGGCTCCGAGACGTTGACGGCACGGCCCGACAGGTAGCTGTTGAGCACCTGACGCAGCTCGTCGGCGGTCTGGAAGCGGTTTGCCGGGTCCTTCTCCATGCACTTGAGGATGATGCGCTCAAGGTCGGCGTCGACACCGGAGTTGATCTGGCTCGGCGGAATAGGCAGCTCGTTGACCTGCTTGAGTGCGACCGAGATAGCGTCGTCACCGTCAAAGGGGACGCGGCCGGTGGCGCACTCGTACATCACGACGCCCAGCGAGTAGATATCCGAGGTGGGGCCGAGGTCCTGACCACGGGTCTGCTCGGGGCTGACGTAGTGGGCGGTTCCCAGCACGTTGTTGTCTTGCGTGAGGTGGCTGTTCTTGGCGCGCGCGATGCCAAAGTCCATCACCTTGATGTTGCCGTCGGGCAGCACCATGATGTTCTGCGGCTTAATGTCGCGGTGGATGATCTCGTGCTTGTGGGCGACCGAAAGCGCGGAGCTGATCTGCGAGCCGATCTGGGCGACCTTCTTGGGGTCGAGGGCGCCGTGGCTCTTGATGCCGCTCTTAAGGTCGGTGCCGCGCAGGTACTCCATGACGATGTAATAGGTGTCGCCGTCCTTGCCCCAATCGTAGACGCCCACGATATAGGGTGAGGAGAGACCGGCTGCTGCCTGGGCCTCCTGCTTAAAGCGTGCGGCGAAGGTTGCGTCGCCAGCATACTGCGGCAGCATGATCTTGACGGCTACCGTGCGGTCGAGGACCTGGTCCTGTGCACGGTAGACGGTCGCCATGCCGCCTGTTCCCACCTTATCCTTGAGGAGGTATCTTCCCCCGAGGACCCTCTGTTCCATTCCTGCTCCTAACATAACTATTCGCTCAACGATGTGTGTAGTACCTATGATGTGGCCGCTGGGGCCGTGTGGCGCGTTGCCGCTAACTCTTCGGCCGCGGCGCGCCTCGGGTGTCCGATTCGATCATGGGCATCACGCTCCCTGTGCGGCAAGCGCCGCGGTCAGGACGATGCCGGCGATCTTGGCGGCCTTGACGTCATGCTTGTCGAAATCCTCCAAGGCCACCGAGATGGCGACCGTGGGTGAATCGTAAGGTGCAAAGCCAACGAACATTGAGTTGACGTTGGTGCCGCCGGTCTCGGCCGAGCCGGTCTTGCCGGCGACCTTGACGCCTGGGATCTGGGCATCGGTGCCGGTGCCGGACTGGACGACGGCAAGCATGGCCTGCTTGACCTGGTCGGCCGTGGCGGAGCTGACGGCCTGGCCCAGCGAGCGGGACTGCGTGGTCTTGACCACGGTTCCGTCCGGGGCGAGTACCTGGGCTACAAAGTACGGGTCCATGACCACGCCGCTGTTAGCGATGGCGGCGGCAATCACGGCGTTTTGCATGACGGTGGTCTGCGGGCCGGGCGTATGGTCCATGCCGACAGGCTGGCCGGCGCCGGCCCAGGCGGTCTCCCACTCGGTCATGAGCGACGGGTCGGCCATGATGGAGGCCGCGGAGGTCAGGTCCTGGCCGAGCTTTTGGCCGTAGCCAAAGGCGTTGGCAAACTGCACGAGCGTGTTTGCGCCAACTTCGTTTGCCACCTGGCCGAAGACGACGTTGGAGGACACGGCAAAGGCCTGCTGCAGGCTGATGGTGCCGTAGCTCTCGTTGGCATAGTTGGTGACCGGTGCGTTGCCGATGTCCATGGAGCCGGGCGCCTGGTAGGTGCTGGTCAGGCTGGCGGTGCCGGTTTCGAGTGCCGCGGAAAGCGTAACGACTTTAAACGTGGAGCCCGGCGTGTACAGCGCGTCCATGGCGCGATTGTACATGGAGCCGTCCTCGCCGCCGCCCGTCTGCAGCAGGGCATCGATGTTGGTGTTGTCGTAGGTGGGCGAGCTGGCACATGCGAGTACCGCGCCGGTACGCGGGTCGATGACCACTACAGCGCCCTTAAAGCCCTTGAGTGCCTGCTCGGCCGCCGTCTGGATGCGCGAGTCGATGGTGAGCTTGGCGGTGTTGCCCGGCTGGGTCTGGCCCGCGAGCGACGCGATGGCGTTGTTCCAGCTGGAGTAGTCCTTAGAACCGGTGAGTGTGTCGTTCATGACGCTCTCGATGGCGGTGGTGCCATACTGCTGGCTCACGTAGCCAACCACGTGCGCTGCCAGGTTACCGTTGGGGTAGGAGCGTACGTAGGTGCCGTCCTCCTGCTGCAGCGACTCGGCCAGCGTCACGCCGTCGGACGTGATGATAGAGCCGCGCTGGATGTACTTGGAGCGGGCGATGGTGTGGTTGTTGGTCGGCATGTCCTGATAGTCCTTGGCCTTAATGACCTGGACATAGGTGAGGTTGCCGATAAGGATGGCGAACAGCGCCGTAAAGGCGAGCACCGCACGGGTTAGACGGTTGGCGAGCGCAACGCGGCCGAGCACACCGGATTCAGGCGTGTCGAGCAGGCGACGGCGCATGCGTGAGCCGACGGAATGGCTGCCGCTGCCGTAGGAAGACGAGGTGGCAAAGCGCGTGCCCGTCGGGGCGGCGGCAGATGCGACCTGATCATCGGTGATGGCGGCCATGGTGCCGGTGCCGGTAAGCTCGGCCTCGCGTCCGGTCGCCTCGTCACCGGCGCGCAGCAGGAGCGCGACGATGATAAAGCTCGCCAGCAGAGAGGAGCCGCCCTGGCTCATAAAGGGCAGGGTGACGCCGGTCAGCGGGATCAGGCGGGTTACGCCGCCAACGATCAAGAAGGCCTGGAAGCTGATGGCGGCCGTAAGGCCTGTGGCACTAAAGGCGGCGAGGTCGGATTTAGCGCGGGCAGCCGTGGTCAGGCCGCGAACGGCAAAGAGCATAAACAGGATGAGCACGGCGCCGCCGCCCAAAAGGCCCATCTCCTCGCCGATAGCCGAGAAGATAAAGTCGGACTCGACGACAGGGATGTTGTTGGCCATGCCGTTGCCGATGCCAACACCGACCAGACCGCCATCGGCAAGCGAGAAGAGCGACTGGACGATCTGGTAGCCCTGGCCCTGGGCGTCCTTAAACGGATCGAGCCAAACCTGGAAACGCACCTGAACGTGAGACAGGAACTTGTAGGCGCCCACGGCTCCAACAGCTAAGAGCGCAAGGCCGATAACGACATACGAAAAGCGCCCCGTGGCAACGTAGAGCATCAGCAAGAAGATGGTGTAGAACAGCACGGCCGAACCCAGGTCGCGTTCGAAGACGACGACGAGCAGGCACACACCCCACACGGCAAACAGCGGCAGCAGCAGTCGCAGGCGAGGGATCTTAAAGCCCAGAATCTTGCGGTTGGAGATGGAGAGCAGCTCGCGGTTCTCGGCCAGGTAGCCGGCCAGGAACAGGACGATAAAGACCTTGGCGAACTCGCCGGGCTGGATGGTAAAGCCCGCGATGCGAATCCACAGCTTGGAGCCCGAGATCGTGGTGCCGATAAAGATAGGCAGCATCAGCAGAATGATGCCGATGATGCCAAAGGTGTACTTGTAGCGCATGACCACGTCGAGGTTTTTGACTAGTGCAAGCGTTCCCACCATGAGCGCCACCGAGACAAACAGGATGATGAGCTGTGAGATGGCGAGAGCGGGGGCGAGACGCGTCACGAACGTGATGCCGATGCCCGAAAGTATAAATACGATGGGCAGGATGGCGGGGTCGGCACCGGGCGCCAAGATGCGCACGGCGATGTGGGCCGCGGCAAAGGCGGCAAAGAGGCCGATCGGTACGGCGAGCGTCTCAAAGGAGATGGCAGCGCCCGCGGTGAGGACGTACATCGCATACAGCAGGATGACGGGGAACGCCGAGGCGATGAGCAAGAGCAGCTCGGTGTTGCGGCGACTCATAAGCGGCACTCCCTTTCTAATTCTTATCGGAGGCTTCGGCCTCGGCGGACTGTTCGGCGGTTTTCTCGGAATCTGATTCGGAGGTCGATCCCTGATTGGTGTTGTCGCGAATCGTTTGCGCGTCGATCACCTGGCGGGTCTGCTCCTCGTCGATCTGGTGGCGGTACTTGGATATCTTGTCCTGCGCATCGTCGACACTTGTTTGCGGAATGCCCGCCTTGAGGCGGTTTTGCGTGTCTTCGGGCAGGTCGGATAGCTTGATGCTGGTTTCGCTTTCGAGCCAGTGGAGCTTGAGTCCGAGCGGCTTACCGGGCAGGCCGCGCCAGACGGCGACATTGCCCTGGTAGGTACCCAGGTAGTACGAGCCGGTGACACCCGTGTAGGCCCAGATGCCAGCTGCCAGCACAAAGACGAGGGCCAGAATGGCGGCGATAGTAATGTTGCGGCGACGCACGCGCTGCGCCTCGCGCATAACGCCATCGTCAACCAGGTCAACGACTACTACGGTCACGTTGTCGTGGCCGCCGGCAGCAAGCGCCGCGTCCACTAGGTTGTCGACGCAGATTTGCGCGGTTGAGGACTGCGTGGCGATGTTCTCGATATCGCTATCGGGAATCATGCTCGAGAGGCCGTCGGAGCACAGGATCAGGCGGTCGCCTTCCTCGATATGCAGGGTGAAGTGGTCGGCATACATGGCGGGGTCCGAGCCCAGTGCGCGGGTGATGACCGAACGGTTGGGGTGGACGCGAGCCTCGTCTGCCGTGATCTCGCCAGCGTCCACGAGCTCCTCCACGTAGGAGTGGTCGCGGGTCACGCGGATGAGCGTGCCCTCGTGGAGCAGGTAGGCGCGAGAGTCGCCCACGTGGGCGATGGCGAGCGTATCGTTTTCGATATAGGCGCAGGTGGCTGTGCAGCCCATGCCGGGCTTGCCCAGGCCGTTCAGGGCCGCCTCGATTACGGCGGCGTTGGCTGCCTCGACGGCTGCGGCCAGGCGTGCTGCGTCGGCGGACTGTGGGGCCGTCTTGGCTATAGTCTCGACAGCGATAGAAGAGGCCACCTCGCCGGCGGCGTGACCACCCATGCCGTCGCATACGCAAAAGAGCGGCGACTGCACCAGGTAGGAATCCTCATTGTGCGGGCGCACACAGCCAACGTCGGAGCGGGCGCCCCACATGAGTTGCGTGGTGGTACCGGCATCATAGGTCGAGTCGGTCTCGATGCGCTCCTCGGTCAGGGGCTCAAAGCTCATGGTCGAGCCGGGGTCTTTGAGCTTGGCCTCAACGGCAGCAACGTCGATCTCGGCGGTGTCATCGGGAGAGACGGTGTCGGTCTCGGCGTTTGATTCGGAATCACCGGTGTCCGGGGAGTCGGGCTCCTCGGAAACGCGGGCGGTCGACTCGTCGTCTTGCGGGCTGACGTCTATAGGCTCGGGCGCCGGCGCAGACGCGGGCGCAACCTCGGATACCGGGGCTATGGGAAACGCCGGCGCGGCGGGCTCGGGTGCCGCAAACACCGCAGCGCTCTCGTTGATTGCCGCGGCGACGGGCTCTGCAAAGTGAGCCGGCACCGGGGTTGCTTCGGGCGCTGTGGGCTGTTCCGCAGCATGTGCGCCGATGGGCGCCGCTACGGCATCCTCTTCATCCTCGTTATCGGCGAGATCCGAAATATCATGCGTTACATGCGAAAGAGGCAGGGAGAACACAGTGTCCTCGGGTTCCACGGGTGCGGAGCCCGCCGGAGCGGCGTGGGCCGGCGCAGCTGTGGCGGCAGCCGGTGCCTCGGTCATAGTTGCGGACTTGTTCTCCTCGTCGATCATCGACGGTTCACCTTCATGACCACATCGCCAATCTGGACTTCGTCGCCCTCGCGCAGCGTCGCGGGCTCCACGAGCTGGCGGCCGTTGACGAGCGTGCCGTTAAGCGAGTTGAGGTCCTCGATGATGAGCGCCGGGCCCTGCAGCGAAAAGCGCGCATGCGAGGCCGAGACGAACGGTTCATTGATGCAGATGTCCGAAGATGGCGAGCGACCGACGATGACGGGGCCGAGCATGTCTACGTGGATGCCGCGGATACCGCGCGGACCCTTGTCCACATCGATCGTCCAAATGGCCGAGTCGCGGCGCTGTCCGCGCACAAGTCCCACGCCGGTCTTCATGACGGCGAACAGGAAGATATAGAGCAGGGCGACCAGGACGATGCGGCCTGCAAAAAGGACGATATCGATGTTCATAAGCGACTATCCCCTAAATTCAAAGGTGCTCAGGCCAAACGTCAGCAGATCGCCGTTGCGCAGCGGGCAGCGCGTAATGCGGCGGTTGTTGACGAGCGTGCCGTTGGTGGAATTGAGGTCCTCGATCGACCAATCCGAGCCCGTAAAGGTGAGCTGGGCGTGGCGGCGCGACACGTTGGGGTCGCGCAGGGCAATGTCGGAAACTGAGCGCTCGCGACCGATGGTCACCTGTGCGGAGGTGATGCTATGGCTCTCGCCGCTCACGACGTCGACGAGCTGGGCGAGCGGGCGCTGCGGGGCGCGAGTGCTCGCCATGTTGGAGGCGATGCCGGCTACGGCGCCTAGGCCCACGGCGGCACCGGTCGCGGCGGCTCCGCCCATGCCGGCAAGCGCGTCGCGCGAGACGGTCTGCGGCACCGGGATGGGTGCGGCGGCGGGGTCGGGGACGCTAGGCGCGAAGGGGTCTGCCACGACAAGCGGGTCGGGAGCGGCAGCGCGAGGCGTCGGCTGCTGCTGGGGCATGGCGGCGGGGCGCTGCTGCTGCGGGGCAGCAAACTGCTGCTGGCCGGCGCGCGGGGCGCTGGAGGCACGGCTTGCCGCGGAGTTGTTCTGGCCCAGGCCGTTTTGATAGGCGCGCTCTTCTTCGTACAGGCGGCCGAGCGTGGGGGCATCGACGTTCTCGGCAAAGACCGAGAACTTGCCGGCGCGCAGCTGCGGATCGATCATAAAGCGCACGAGGGGCTCGCCGACAAAGACATAGCGGCGCTTTTCGGCCTGCGCCTTCACAAACTCGCGGACCTCGCGCGAAAGCTCGGGGTAGAACGGGGCGAGCATGGGATCGTCGTCGGCGGCGATCAGGATGGTATAGAGTGCCGGCGCCGTGTTGACGCCGTTGATCACCAGAGTCTGATCCTCCATGTCGCGAGCGGCCTGCTTGGCAAGCTTCTTAAAGGAGAACGGGGCACGGGTGGCACCGAAGATGCCGGCCACGTGGTCCTCGAAGATGTTCAGGAAGTTCACGAAAGATCACTCTCCGTATAGGTTCTTTGGTATCCGAGCAAATATAGGCATATCCCAACGATTATAGAGGATAGGATTCCCGCAACCGCCGCCTTGGCGATGACCGCGGCTGCAAGGCTGGCAATTTCCATATGGTGTGCAAGACAGAGCGACGCCGCGGTGCCTATTCCGCAGCCGGCGATGGCAGCAATTGCAGCCAGGTTCGAGCCCTGCTCGGCACGCTTGGCATGGGCGTTGAGCAGCAGAGATGTCAGTGCAGCTGTCGCCGCGACAAGCACGACGGCAGCCCAGAAGAGCATGTCTCCCAGCGCCGCGGCAACATTGCCGAGCCCCAGCACGCCTCCGGCGGAAAGCGCAACCGTAGCCAGGCGGCCAAAAAGCGCGCCCATCCCCGTGGCGGCCGCGGCGCTTGCCGGGCCGAGCCAAAAGGCCGCGATGCCGGCGGCGACCCCGGCGGCAAGGAGGGCGTCACCCGTTAGACAGCCAAGTGCCACCGCGCAGGTGAGCGCGGCGCTCGCGGCGGCCTCGGTGCGACCCCAGGCAATCCACCAACCGGACATGGCAGCGGCAAAGATCACCGCGACGGGCAACATCGACAGGATGCCCTGCGCCTGCATGGTGGCGTTGGCCATGAGCACCAAAAAGCCCACAGCCGAGATGGCCGAGCCAATCTGGGGGGCCAGGCCAGCCGCCACTCCGATCGCGATGGCCGCAATGACCAGGCCGGGAAGCGCCGCGACCCCGGCCGTTTGCATCAGCAAAAAGCTAAAGGTGCCGCACGCTAGCGCCGAGATAGCGCGCATGGTGTAGTCGCGCGCATGGCTCCAGCGCGTGCCCGCCCAGCCGAGTGCGGGGTCGACCTCGATGGCGTCGTCCTCGTAGTGCGACGGCTCGATATCGTCGAGCTCCTGCTCGTCATCCGAAAGTTCGCCAACCATTTGCTCCAGGCTGCGACGGCCTTCGCGCACGCTGCCCAGACCGGCAAGGAGCTGGTCGCAAAATGTCTCGACGCTGCTGGGGCGGTCCTGCGGCATGGGGGAGAGCGCGCTCATGAGCGCGGCCTCGGCTCCCGGGGGAAAGTGTGGTATCAGCTCGCTGGGATAGGTGGCGCCGCCGATGATGCGGTCGAGCGAGTCGGCGGGCGTGGCCGCCATAAAGGGAGCGCTGCCGCACAGGCCCTCATAGATTACACAGGCGAGGGCAAAGACATCGGCGCGCTCATCGACCGTGCCGGTCTCGATATCGAGCTGCTCGGGCGGCATGTAGCCGATGGTGCCGCCGCGCGAGCCGCCAAAGCCACCGGCGGACGACAGTCGCGCCATGCCAAAGTCGGTGAGCTTTACATTGCCCGAGTGGTCGATGAGCACGTTGGCGGGCTTAATGTCCAGGTGGAGTACGCCATTACTATGGGCGAAGGTGAGCGCCTGGCCTAGGGCATCGGCAATGGCCGCGGCCTCGTCAAAGGTAAGTGAGTGACCGTCCACGCGGTGCAAAAACTCGGCCAGCGACATGCCATCGACATATTCCATAACTAGGTAGGCATAGGCTGTGTCGTGCGTAAAGTCGATGACCTGCACGATGTTGGGATGTTGAAGCATGGCGGCAGTGTGCGCCTCGCGCAGGACATCCATGATGTCGCTGGCGGGCATGCCGACACCGTTAATAAGGGGGATGCGCTTAATGGCGACGCGGCGGCGCAGGTGCGTGTCGCGGCAGATCTCGATGGAGCCAAAACCGCCGGTCGCAAGTGTCTCGAGCGGCTGGTACCGCTTGAGCAGCTCGCGAGAGCTGGTGCCCTCCAAAGGAACGTCCGGCGAGAACCGGGCGGTATGTTGCGAGAAAAGCGGCATGGCCAACCCTCGTGCGTTTAAAGTTCGTTTGCGAGTGGCGGGCGCTGAGCCGAGCCGTTCGCGGTGGCATAGATGCTGCTAGTGTAGCACGCGCAGGTGGGCGACATTCAATTTAAGCTCCGTCTGGGGTCTGGACCTTGCGTCCGGCCTAGCGCTTCTTCTTGTTCTTCTTCTGCTTGCGCTGCTTGCCCTTGGTCTCCTGGGGCTTGTCGCCCTGCTTGGCCTCGGCGGCGGCCTTCTCGGCCTTCATTTTCTTCTTCTTGGTCTCGATGCGGAGTTTTTTGTTGATGCGGGCCTTGAGGAAGGGACCGAACTGCTCGGCATCGCCACGGACGAAGGTGTCCTTGGGAATCGTCACGCCCTGGTCGGCGAACATGGCCACAAAGATGCGCTCGCCGTCGAGCACGTGGTCGAGCTTTTCAAACGGGAAGAACTGCGACTTGCCGCTCTTGCCCCAAACCATCAGGCCGTCCTCGTTGGCGGCGACGCGGCGATAGCGGCCACCCATGGACTCGTCGGCCTCGACGGCGTCGATAAAGTCGCGGGCGAGGGTGTGGTGCAGGTTTTTGCTCCACCAGGCCAAAAAAGCGCCGAATACGATCAGGACGACGCCAAACTTGATCCAGTTGCCGCCGGCCACCAACATGCCGATGCCGATGAGCGCGGCAATTGCCGCGGCGACATACAGCGAGCCGCGACGCCTGGGCGAGGCGACCAGGCGGGCGAAGTCGGTGACCAGGTCGTTTTCGTACTGGTACTCGTTGAGGTACAGGATGCCGTCGTCGGCTGCGGCCTGCTCCTCGAGCGCGACCTCGACCTGGTCGGCTGCTTCGGAGGGAACGAGGTTGCTCTCTGCGTCTGCCATGCTCTTTGGACTCCTATCGCGGCGGGCTCGCCGTACGGGTTATTATGGAATGCAGTATGCCGTGCGACCGCATGGCCGCCGCGGCAACAAGACTCAGTATACCCGGGGGAGCACCCATGGAATCGTTGTACCGAAAGTATCGCCCGCTCACCTTCGACTCCGTGGTGGGCCAGCAGCATATCGTCTCGACGCTCGAGCACGCCATCACCGAGGGACGCCTGTCCCATGCGTACCTGTTCTGCGGTCCGCGCGGCACGGGCAAGACCACCATGGCGCGCATCCTGGCCAAGGCGCTGCTGTGCCGCAATGCCGAGGCGGCGCGCGCCGAGGGTGCAAGCGGCTGCATGCCCGACGGTACTTGCGAGGAGTGCGAGCTCATTGCCGAGGGTAACCACCCCGATGTCTACGAGCTCGATGCCGCCTCCCGCACGGGCGTGGACAATGTGCGCGAGGAAATCATCAACTCCGTCAACTTTGCCCCGGTGCGCGGCAAGTACAAGATCTATATCATCGACGAGGTCCACATGCTCACGACGGCGGCGTTCAACGCGCTGCTCAAGACGCTCGAGGAGCCGCCGGCACACGTGATCTTTGTGCTGTGCACCACCGACCCGCAAAAGATTCTGGAGACCATCCTCTCGCGCTGCCAGCGTTTCGATTTCCATCGCATCGGCAACGAGGATATTGAGCATCGTCTGGCATACGTGTGCGAGCAGGAGGGCTTCGATTACGACGACGAGGCGCTGGCTATCGTGGCGCGCCATGCCAAGGGCGGCATGCGCGACGCGTTGTCCACGCTGGAGCAACTGAGCGTCTTTGGCAACGGTTCTGTGCATGCGGACGACGCCCGCTCGCTTTTGGGCGAGGTTTCGGACCAGATCCTGGGCGAGTTTGCCCGCGCCATCGCCGAGCGTGATGTCGCCGAGCTCTATGGACTGATCCGTGCGCAGGTCGAGGAAGGAAACGACCTGCTGGAGCTGACGCGCGACCTGGTGGCGCACGTGCGCGACGTGTATGTTGCCTGCGTTGCCGGTGCCCGTGCCGAGTTGTTTGAGGGCGGTGCTGAGCAGGCCGAGGCGCTTGCTGCCGAGGCCGCCGCCTTTGGTGAGCATCCTGCCGACCGCCTGGCCCGTGTGCTGACAGTGCTCGACGATGCCGCATTGGAGATGAGGGGCGCGAGCGACGTGCGCCTGGTGCTCGAGATCGCCTGCACGCGCCTGGCGCGTCCCGAGGCCGATCTGACCATTGAGGCCCTGGCCGAGCGCGTGGCACGCCTGGAGACCATGGTTGCCAACGGCGCCGTGCCGGCGAGCGTGGCTGCTGCTCAGGCCGCCGCGCCTGCCGCATCCGTATCCGCTGCTGTCCAGCAGCCGACGCTGATCTCGGGTGCCCGAGCCGCTACTCCTGCGGCGACCGCTGCCCCCGCTGCTACGTCCGCGCGCCAGGGCGGTATGCCTTGGGACCGTGGTGCTGCCGCTCCGGCGGCTCAGCCTGCGCCCCGTTCTGCGTCCGTGTCAGCTTCCAAGCCTGTAGCGCCTGCACCTCAGCCTGTTGCGGCCCCCGCGCCTGCCACCGCTCCGGCACCTAAGCCCCAGTCCAACAATGCCGCCCAGGTTGCCGCCGCCGGTGCTGCCGAGACGCCCGCGGTCGAGGATGCCGGAGAGCTGCAGCGCAAATGGGCCGAGGTTGTCGAGCGTGTCAAGGCACGTCAGGCCTCCTATGCAGGGCTTTTGCTCAACGCCCGCGCCACGGCCGACGACGGCTCCAAGCTCACGGTCTCGTTCCCCGCGGGTTCGACTTTTGCCATTAAGATGCTCGGTCGCGCCGATACGCAGTCGGTGGTCCTGCCGACAGTCTGCGCGGTCTTCGGTCGTCGTACCGTCGACTATGTCCTGGATGGGGGTGGCACGCCGGCTCCTCAACATGAGGAGCATTCTCCATCTGCACGGGCTGCGGCATCTGCGGACCCGCAACCCGTGTCCTCGGCGGCCCCTGTATCCTCGAGCGCCAGCGAGCCGCAGCAGCAAGCGGCGCCGGTAGCGGCATCGACCCCGTCGGCGCCTAAGCCCGCGGCGCCCAAACCGGCTGCTCCGACACCCGCGCCCAGGTCGTCTGACCTGGGCAAAGCCCCCTGGCTACGCTCCGACAACCCCGCCGGCGCTCCTGCCACGGGTAAGCTCCCGACCGAGCCCGCGCCCCGAGCGCCCGAGCGCGCGTCCGCTCCCAAGACTCAGCCGTCTGCGCAGGCTGCGCCGTGGGAATCCGAGCAGGTTCCCTACGACGATGCCATGGTCGGCGGTTTTGCTGCCGATGCTGGTGGGGACGATCTGCCTCCGTTCGACGTGCCGGGTGCGGCGTCCGCGCCCAAGTCCGCTGCAGCTGCCCCCAAAGAGGAGGACGCTTCTGCAGCTCCCTGGGAGTCCAACCCCGGTGCGGGCAGCCCCTTCGGCCATCAGGGCGCAGCCCCGAGCATCCCGCAGACCGAGGACGAGGCCAAAGCCCTCATCCGCAGCGTCTTCGGTCAGTCCACCATCTTCAAACCGGTGGAGTAGCTGTACGGGCGGGTATACTGCTCAAGAAGAGAACCCTTTGAACGGAGCGAGCTTATGATGTGGGAATATGTCCGCCTTGAGGACGATACGCAGGTTTCGTATTCCGAAGTCCGGGAGGACAACACGGTGAAGGTTGTTGTGGAGCGCCCGCGCGATTGGGGTTTTGACACGGCGGAGTGTATCTTGCCGGCATTCAATTGGGTGTCACACGAGGGCTTTAGCGAAGCGGACCTCCAAGAACTCGATGATTTCGTGCGTAACAATGCCCCGCTCATCCTGCGTTTTGCCTACGAAGGCGGACGAGTCTATGCCTAGTCTGTTTCGACTCGGGCCGTACATCATCTTCTTCTGGACGGGGGAGAACGGCGAACCTGTCCATGTCCACGTTGCGGTCAAGCGCCCCACTGCCGAGGCAACCAAGATATGGCTTACCCGCTCCGGCGGATGCAAGCTGGCCCATAACAAGGGCGATATTCCTGCTTGGGATTTACGCGATATCATGCAGTTTGTTTCATCTAACCATGCGCTGATTTGCAAACGCTGGAAAGAAACAACCGGCGGTCTATCGTTCTACTGCTGAGGGCCACTCATTGGACTTAGGGCCCTTAGCTCTTTAGGGGCTTTTAATTCGACCTTGCATAATCTTGGGGGCGCATCACGCTCCAGGACATGTATATCGACTGAGGTAACACGTCCGCCCCGCTCTCTCGCCGCGCGCCGTGGTACGATTTTTGAGTTTGAAAGTCCCGCCGTGCTCCGGCTGCCCTTGCAGCTCGGCGTGCGGCCGCACGTAAAGGAGCCATCATGGCCGGTATGAACATGCAGCAGATGATGAAGCAGGCTCGCAAGATGCAGGAGCAGCTTGCCGCCGCGCAGGAGAACCTCAAGTCCCAGACCGTCGACGCCTCTGCCGGCGGCGGCATGGTCAAGGTGACCGTTAACGGCGAGATGGAGCTCGTCAACCTCACCATCGATCCCGATGCGCTCGATCCCGAGGACGTCGATATGCTGCAGGATATGATCATGGCTGCCGTCAACGAGGCCGTCCGCGGCGTCAACGAGCTCGCCAACAAGCAGATGGGCGCCATCACCGGCGGCCTCAACATCCCGGGCATGCCGTTCTAAGACACGCATATATATGAGTGCCAACCACAGTCTGCAAAAACTGCTCGATGAGCTGGGCCGTCTGCCGGGCATTGGTCCCAAGTCGGCCCAGCGCATCGCCTATTACCTGTTGGAGGCCGACGCCGAGGAGGCGCGCCGCCTGGCCGAGGCCATCCTGGAGGTCAAGCAGGAGGTCCACTTTTGCAGCCGCTGCTTTAACTACGCCACGGCCGACGAGTGCTCCATCTGCCAGGACCCGATGCGCGATACCACTCGCATTTGCGTGGTGGGCGAGCCGCGCGATGTCCAGGCGATCGAGCGCACGGGCAGCTACCACGGCCTCTACCACGTATTGGGCGGCGTGATCAGTCCCATGGACAAGATTGGCCCCGAGCAGCTGCACATTCGAGAGCTGCTGGCACGCTTGGGCCACGAGGACATCCACGAGGTCATCATCGCCACCAACCCCAATATTGAGGGCGAGACCACGGCGAGCTATCTGGCCCGTACCATCAAGCCGTTGGGCGTCGAGGTGTCGCGTCTGGCAAGCGGCCTTCCCGTGGGCGGCGACTTGGAGTATGCCGACGAGCTTACGCTTGGCCGCGCCATCGAGGCCCGCCGCGCGATTTAGGTGGCGAGCCTGCTCCTGCCGTATGTTTTCCTCGCGACGCACGGGGTAGTCATAATTTCCCCGTGCGACTGTGAGTTTGTTGTGCAACAAAGATGCTTCGTATCCGCTTATCGCATGGATGCTTCCGCTCGCATCCTTAATTTGTCCATTCGTTGCGCAACCTTTTTGGTTCGCTGATACACTCAAATATGGATTCGAATGAATGCGCCGCTCCCGAGCGGCGTGTTTTTGTTGGAGGAGAACGCATGCGGCCCGGTGGCACTCAGACAAAGCGCGGCGCCGCGGTGCGCATACGACGCCGACTGGGCTTGGCGCCGCGGGCGTACGCACTGCTATCGTGCTCGCTGGTGCTGGTCATAGCTGGCGTTTCTGCCTATGGCATGACCGTGCCGTCCATGATGCAGGCGCATGCCGCACGCGAACCGCGCGTGGGGCATGAGATCAAAAGCGATCTGGGCACCACGACTGGATATGCTTGGGCAAGTGTGGTCGGGCATATTGTGTTTGGCACCGACGATGCGGACGGCGCCGAGGCCCCGGACAACGAAGTCACGCTTGCCAATGGCAAAACCATCGTGCTCACCAACACCAAGATCATCGATCGGTTGTCCAACAATAGCGTGGCGGCAACGGTGAATAAGGTCGAGCAGCAGAAGGAGCAGGACGCCCAGCAGTCCGGAAAGCCCGGTAGCTCGGATACTTCTGGCTCCGGCTCGAATTCGTCGAGTTCGAGCGGCGGCTCTGGGTCGGGCTCCTCTACCGGAGGGTCTGGAAATGGCGGCTCGACGGGCGGCAACACTGACAACGATGCAAACTCCGGCGGCCTTTCCGCTGCTGAAGAAGAGAGCATTCACAGTTGGCTTGTGACCAAGTACAACATGCTCGACGGCTATGTTTCTCGTGCCAATGACGTGGTCTCGACCTATAACTCTACGGGAGATCCCAGACCGTGCGACAGCCTGGTCGGGGAGATGTTTGTTATTCGAGCTGAGTTCGGTCGTCAGACATTCTCGCCCCGGTCAAAGTGGTATCAGCAGTATGCCAATCTGTGGGGCTGTTACACCAACCTATGTCAATGGGTCGGCCATTACGGCGATGATGACGTCGCGCTCGGTAACTTCAACAATAACGTGGCGGCGCTTGCCCTATGATGACCGATCTTGCATCCACCACACCACAATCGCTCGGTCGCGATCCCATGGTCGGCCTGCGCCTGGCGCGTGTCGACGGGTTTGAGCCGGCCATTGCGCTCGGTCAGGACGAACTGCCTGCCTATCTGCGTCGTTTTACGATGCTGTTTGCCGACGATGCCACCATGCGCCGTGGCGGTATCGGCCGCGTGACGCGTGCCGTCAACGCCCAAGGCGAGGCCGTGGCACTCAAGCAGCTCATCTTGCCGACACGCGATGAGTTTGATGACGATGCCGCTCACGAGGCGCTGGTCGCCAAGTTCAAGGCGGCGTTTCGCGAGGAATACGAATGCCATCGCGCCCTTTCGGGCCTTAAGGGCTTTCCCCGCCTCTATGGCTGGGGCGAGGTCGACGGTGTGCCTGCAATTGTCATGGAATGGGTCGAGGGCGAGACGCTTGCCCGCTTGCGTTCGCGACTCGCCGTGGACGATGCCGGACGCCTGTCGCCGCTTGTGGCGGCGCGTCTGGGTCGCGACCTGTTCGATCTGCTCTGCCGTATGAGCCTGGTGGGTGAGGGCTTTGTCCATCGCGATATCTCGCCCGCTAATATTATGGTGCGCACGGCGCGTCTGCCGCTTGACCGGCAGCTTGCCGAGGGCACCTTTGACCTGTGCCTGATCGACTTTGGCTCGTCGCTGGCGCTTGAGCCTGCGTCGGCCGTGGCCGGTACCGGCGGCAAGGCATCCTTTACCGAGCGCTATGCCACGCTGCGTCGCGCGACGGTTGCCTATGCCCCGCCCGAGATGCTCACCGACGATATTCCCGATCTGCGCGCTTTGCGTATGTCGCCGGCGATCGACGTCTATGCCGCGGCGAGTACGGTCTACGAGCTCATCGCCGGTGTCGCGCCGTACGAAGTGGCGCCGGGTGCGTCGGGTACTTCGGGCTCGCGCAAAAAGACACGAGATATCGCCAGCCCCTATCGCCTCAAGATGGATACGCTGCCCGATTATCCCGTCGGCGCCCACGCGCCCGGCTGCGACTTGACGCAACTGCTGCGACGCGAGCCCGATGTGGCACTTGCCGCGGCCGAACAGGCTCAGCAGCTGGGGCTCGATCCAAATTCCGAGGATCTGCGCGATGCGTTGGCGTTTGTCGACGCTCAGCTGTTCGATGTGTTGATGGCCTGCCTGTCCTGCCATCAGGAAGATCGTCCCGAGCCGGCTGCGGTGGAGGCGGCGCTCTCGGCATTTTGCGACCACTATGCGCAAAATGTCGCCCGCTCGCTTCGCGCCGAGCCGCTCATGCCGTGCCCGATGGAGGCATCGGGGCACACAGCCCGGCGTGCGGCGATGGTTGGTGCGACGGCGGCAAGCGGCGTGCTTTGGACTGTGGTCGTGGTATCGGCGGCGCTGTTGGCGTCGGGCGCCCATGTGACGCTCGTCGTGGGACCGCTTATGTGGTCCGGGAAGCTGCCGGCCATTATCGCGGCACTGGCGTTGGCGCTGCCGGGCATGGTGGGCATCGCTGCCGGGGCCTTGGCGCGCGACCGTCGTGTGGGATTCCTGCAGGGTGCGTTGGCCCTTTCCGCCTGCGAGGTTCCGGCTCTGGCCGCACTCGCATGTGCCGTGTTTTCCCAGCATGCCGTGGCGGGTGGCCTGGTGGCCGCTATAATTGCAACCTATGCGCTCACGTGGTTTTTGCTGGCGATGGGGTTTGCCTTTGAGCTTCCCGTCGTGTCAGCACGACGTGCGAAAATTCCCATGGCGACGCCGCTTGCCGGCGGAGCCGCGGCTGCCCGCGCCTTTGGCGGGCCGGCCGAAGTATCCGACACCATCTCTGCGACCAAGGAGGGCTAAGCCATGGCTTCTCAAGCTGAGCTCACCCCGTGCGGGGCAATGTTTGACATCTTTAAGCGCGCAGCGCACCTGAGCCATATCGAACTGTGCGGCTTGGTGCTCTCGAGTCGCCCGCTCGCCGACGGCCGTAGTCCGCAGAGCCGTGCCGCCGATCGCTCCTGGGTTTCGCGCTTTATCGTGCGCGCGCCGGTCGGCACGCTGCAGGAACGTTATTTTGCCGATTACGGCACCTCGGCCGCGCGCATTATGTCGCAGCTGGCCCCGCGCCGTCGCAACCCCATGGACGCCGCGGCCGTGACCAATATGGTGTGCGGCCCCGCTGGCGAGCCCATGGTGCGGGCACTCGAGGAATGCCACCAGGACACGAATCTCTATCGCAATGCGCTCGAGCGCCTGTCGCAGGCGGCTGAACTCATGCCCGCCGAGCGCGCCGAGGCCATCCTGGTGCTGTTTGTCGCCGTGGGTTGCTCGGCAGATGTTCGATCCTCGGTGACCTATGCCATCGACTATGCGCACGCGACTTGCGGCGGCGCCACATCGACCCCGCGCTCGCTGAGCACATCTTCGGTCGCGGGCGAGCACGAGGCCGCGCCGGCGCATCCATTGGGACTGCTGCGCGTGCAAAACGGCTACGTGGTGAGCGCCCCGCGCTGGATTCAGCCGAGTGAGGAAGGCGTCGAGATCGGCGCGCTGGCAACGGGGGAGGGCGACATCACCGATGTTGGCGACGATGTCTCGGCCCGTCATGCCCATATCTGGTGCGACGATTCGGGCACATGGTTTGTCGAGGACCTGTCGTCCACTAACGGCACCGTGGTGGTAAACGGGGCCACGAGTGTGTGTGTTCAAGTAGAGCCTGGCCGCTCCGCCCAGCTCAACCCCGGCGACGAGCTCAAACTCGGCGAATCCACTACCTACGCCATCCTCCTCGGCGCCCTCTAGCTCATCCCCTCAATGAGTTGCGGTGAAATAGGGACTGATTAAGGCCGTTAACGGCAAAAACAGTCCCTATTTCACCGCAACTGCTGTGGGGTTCCAGGGGACTGTGTCCGTCGGTGCCGGGCGCACAATAGTCACCCGAGGTAAACCTTTACCGCCCACCTATATTTGCCGAAATATGGCCTGACGGCGGGGTACAATAAACCCGCATGCGGATTTCCGTTGCGGGCGCTTCCCATCGCCGGGGCGTGCCCGGGAGCATCCGGCATGCGGTCTTTGCGGCGCTCGGTCATGTGCAAGACGGGTAGCTGGGCCTGTGGAGCGCGTGCAGCTCTCCTCGCCTCGGCATGCCTTCTCTCCACGCCATGTACCTGCCGCTGAGTCCGCCTGTCAGATGATCGGAAGCAACAACGAAAATCCCATCACGCCAACATCCCGGCGAGCGCCGGGGCCTGTATACCTATATGAGAGGAGAGGGGTATATGGCGCGTAAGTTTAAGTCTATGGACGGCAACGAGGCGGCCGCATATGTTTCGTATGCGTACACCGAGGTAGCGGGAATTTATCCCATTACGCCGTCCAGCCCGATGGCCGACCATGTCGACCAGTGGGCGGCCCAGGGTCGCAAGAACATCTTCGGCACCCCGGTCAAGGTCGTCGAGATGGAGTCCGAGGCAGGTGCAGCCGGTACCGTTCACGGTTCGCTGGGCGCCGGTGCTCTGACCACCACCTACACGGCTTCTCAGGGTCTGCTCCTGATGATCCCGAACATGTACAAGATCGCAGGAGAGCAGCTCCCGGGCGTTTTCCACGTCTCCGCGCGTTGCGTCGCTTCGCACGCCCTGAACATCTTCGGTGATCACTCCGACGTCATGGCCTGCCGTCAGACCGGCTTCGCCATGCTCGCCGAGGGCAACGTCCAGGAGGTCATGGATCTCTCGCCGGTGGCTCACCTTGCCGCCATCGAGGGCAAGACCCCGTTCCTTAACTTCTTCGACGGCTTCCGCACTAGCCACGAGATCCAGAAGGTCGCCATGTGGGACTACAAGGATCTTGCCGAGATGTGCGACATGGACGCCGTCCAGGCTTTCCGCGACCACGCGCTCAACCCTGAGCACCCGCACACCCGCGGCAGCCACGAGAACGG
>PPYF01386387.1_pt1 | contig 19328 bp, 13 predicted proteins | sample 1559871 | NCBI WGS metagenome assembly PPYF01 (sample SAMN08240021, study PRJNA423297) | Human gut metagenome, whole genome shotgun sequencing project. | reverse complement strand
GAAGTGCTCGACAGCGAGCAGAACTACGCCTTCCGCGACCACTATCTTGAAATTCCCGTCGATCTGAGCCGCGTGATGTTCATCATGACGGCCAACACGCTCGACACCATTCCGCGCCCGCTGCTCGACCGCATGGAGATCATTGAAATCCCCAGCTACACGGACGAGGAGAAGGTGCAGATCGCGCAGCGGCACCTGCTGCCCAAGGAGCGTCAGGCCCACGGGCTGACGGCCTCGAGCCTGCGCGTGGACGAGAGCGCCATCCGCGCGGCCATCGCGCTCTACACGCGCGAGAGCGGCGTGCGCTCGCTTGAGCGGCAGCTCGGCAAGATCTGCCGCAAGGCGGCAATGCAGCTTGCCACAAGCGATGTAAAGCGAGTCACCGTGACAGAGAAGAACATCAAGGACTTCCTCGGTGCGCCGCGTGCTGCACAGGAGAAGATTCCCGAAAAGGACCTTGTCGGCGTGGTGAACGGCCTTGCGTGGACCGAGGTGGGCGGCGAAATTCTGCCCGTCGAGGTCGGCGTGATGGATGGCAGCGGCAAGGTCGAGCTCACGGGCAACCTGGGCGACGTGATGCAGGAGAGCTGCCGCGCGGCACTCTCGTGCCTGCGCCAGCGGGCGCAGGAGCTCGGCATCGCGCCGGACTTCTACAAGACGAAGGACATCCATATCCACTTCCCTGAGGGGGCCATCCCCAAGGACGGACCCAGCGCCGGTATCGCCATCGCGACAGCGGTGCTCTCCGCGCTGACGGGGCAGGCGGTACACCGCGATGTCGCCATGACGGGCGAGATCACGCTGCGCGGCCGTGTGCTCGCCATCGGGGGCTTGCGCGAAAAGACAATGGGCGCGCTGCGCGCGGGCGTACATACGGTCATTCTCCCGAAGGAGAATGAAAAGGACCTCGACGAGATCGACCCGCTGGTGCGCGAAAAGCTGCGCTTTGTACCGGTCGAGACGGTGGACGCCGTCTTTGCCGAAGCGCTGGTGCTGCCCGAAAAATGCACCGCTGCCGCGCACGAGAGCTATCTTCCTCCCGTGCAGGAGAGCGCGCACAGCGCGCTGCGTGCGGGCGAAATGAGCTGAAAGGAAACGAAAACCATGGCGATCAACTTCAACAAGGTCGAATTCATCCTCTCGGCGGCGTCGGAAAAGCAGTTCGTGCGCGACGGGATGCCGCAGCTCGCGTTTGCGGGGCGGTCGAACGTCGGCAAATCGTCCGTCATCAACCGGCTCGTCAACCGCAAGAACTTTGCCCGCGTGGGCGCGTCCCCGGGCAAGACCTCGCAGATCAACTACTTTAAGATCGACGGCAAGCTCTACCTCGTCGACCTGCCGGGCTACGGCTACGCCAAGGTCTCCAAGACCGAGCGCGACCGCTGGGGCAAGCTGATGGAAAACTATTTCCAGTCTGCGGGGCTCATTCACCTCGGCGTGCAGATCGTCGACGCGCGGCACAAGCCGACAGCTGACGACGTGACGATGCACGACTACTTCGTGCAGACGGGCTGTCCCGTCGTGATCGTGGCGAACAAGCTCGACAAGCTCAAAGCGCGCGAGATCGAGCCGAATCTTGCCCAAATTCGCGAGACGCTGAGTTTGCGCGACGATGAGCTCGTCATTCCGTTCTCTGCCGAAAAGGGCACGGGCAAGGAGCAGCTGATCGCGGCGATCCTCGACCATTTGAACGACTGAAAAGGAATAATGCTTCACAGAAAAGCCTCTGTATGGGTTGACCATACAGAGGCTTTTTATCGTATTTCCCGGGGAATCAGCGGCGCAGCGTCAGGAGTGCTGTGCAGTGGGAGAAGGATTCAAACGTCAGCGTGGGGAAGTGGGGACGGAGTTCGCCGTAGACGAAGTAAATTTCATCTGAGTCCCAATCCTCGCCTGCCGCAGTTCGACACGCTTCGAGCTCTTCGCGCGTGCGGAAGGCGACGTCGCCGATGAAAAGACAGCCGTCCTGCTTCAAAAGCGGCAGGAGTGTGCGCAGAAAGCCGATTTTCTGCGTGTCCGTCAGGTGGTGGAGCGAGTAGGTCGCGACGATGGCGTCGTACTGCCGTACGCAAAGCTCGGGCACAAGGCCTTTGGAAAAATCGCCCTGATAGAGCCGCGCGTCCGGCATTTTGGCCTGCGCCAGTTCGATCATGCGCGCGGAAAAGTCCTGCCCATAGATGCGGCAGCCCTGCTTGTAGAGCCGCGAGGTCAAAACGCCTGTGCCGAAGCCAATGTCCAGCACATCACGCCCGCTCTGCGCGAGCACGCGCTGATAGAGCGCGTTCATCATGGCGCGGTAACCCGCAAAGGGGTAGCGGTCGTTCTCGTCGGAGAGGCCGACGCTCTTGTCATAGCCGTCGGCCCAGAGGTCGAAGCCGGTATTGTTCAGCATGTCAGTCCTCCTTTTCGTTCAGCGGGGGAAGTCCCAGCTCATAGAACGCCACGGCGCTCGCTGCGGCGACATTGAGCGAGTCAACGCCGTGGTACATTGGGATCCTGACCGTGTAGTCGCAGCTCGCGATGGTCGAGGATGCGAGCCCGTCACCCTCCGTGCCCATGACGATGGCAAGCTTTTCTTCGGCGGCAAGGCGCGGATCGTCGAGCCGTACGGAGTCGTTGCGCAGTGCCATCGCGACGGTGCGGAAGCCGAGATCGCGCAGCAGCTGCGTCCAGTCGCCGCTTTCGGGCAGGTAGGTCCACGGGATGAGGAACACATTTCCCATGCTGACGCGCGAGGCGCGGCGATAGAGCGGATCGCTGCCCGCGGTCGTGAGCAGCACCGCGTCCATGCCGAGCGCGGCGGCGGAGCGGAAGATCGCGCCGATGTTCGTCGGATTCATCACGTTTTCGAGCACGACGAGGCGCCGCGCATCGCGGCAGACGTCCTCGACGCTTTGGAGCTTCGGCCGCCGCATGGCGCAGAGCATGCCGCGCGTCAGGTGAAAGCCGGTGAGCTGTGTCAGCACGGATTCATCAGCGGTGTAAACCGGAATATCTTGACAGCAGCGGGCGAGAATTTCGCGCCCCTTGCCCTGCGTATGCTGCCGCTCCATCAGAAACGACACCGGCTCACAGCCCGCATCAAGCGCACGGCCGATGACGAGCGGACTTTCCGCGACGAAGAGCGCGTTGTCGGAGTCCGCGCGATTGAGCAGTTGGTTTTCAGTCAGGCGCGCGTAGACGTCGAGCGCGGGATCGGAAAAATCGTGGATTTCGATGATGTTTGCCATAGGTCTTCCTTTTTAAGATTCTAAGATGCTCAGCAGTGCGGCGACGTCCGGCAGAACAAACGTCGGCTGCAGGTCAGCGGTGGGGAGGTCTTCTTCCTTCGTCTCGCCAGAGAGGACGAGCAGCGTGTCGATGCCCGCGTTCGCGCCGCTGGCGATATCCGTGTAGATGCGGTCGCCCACGAGCAGTGTTTCCTGCGCGGAAACGCTCGCCTCAAGCATTGCGAGCTGCGGCATCAGCGGTTCGGGCTTGCCGATGACGATGGGGCGGCGGGAAGTCGCGCGCCAGAGCATTTCGCACACGCTCCCGCAGTCGGGCACGAAGCCGTAGGCCGTGGGGCAGACCCAGTCGGGATTTGTCGCAAGGTAGGGGATGCCTTGTCCGAGCAGGATGCAGGCGTCCTCCAGCTTTTGAAATGTCAGCTCGGTGTCGAAGCCCATCAGGAGCGCGTTCGCGTCCTCACGCCGTTCTGCGACGGTAAAGCCCGCCGCGCGGAGCTGTGATTTCATCGACTCCGTACCGCAGACGTAATAGCGTCGGTCTTCTCCGCCGTGCTCGCGGAGATAGTGAATCAGCGCGTCGACCGAGGTGAGAAAATCGGCCGCCTCCGTCGCGACGCCGAGGCGCGTGAGCTTTTTGACGTAGGCCGCTACGCTGCGCGAGGAGTTGTTTGTCAGAAAGCGGTACTGCCCGCCGCGTGCGCGGATGGCAGAGAGCAGCTCGCGGACGCCTTCAAAGAGCCGGTCGCCCAAGTACAGCGTGCCGTCGAGGTCGAAGAGAAAGAGCTTTTTGCACTGAAAAAGATTATGGTCAACCATCAGTCACGCCTTCTTTTTGCTGTCGATTGCAATGAAGAAGAATGAGCTCACCGCCAGAAGATAGGGGTAGAAGAGGTTTGGGATGATGTCGAACGCCGAGATGGCGTAGCCCAGCTCGTGCGCCGCGGAGATCGCGACGAGCATCTGTGCGCCGTAGGGGATGATGCCCTGAAAGATGCAGGAGAACGTGTCAAGGAGCGATGCGGCCTTGCGCGGGGTGATGCCGTACTCCTCGCTCATCTCCTTGGCGATGGGGTTCGCCATAACGATGGCGACGGTGTTGTTCGCGGTGGCAATGTCCATCGCGCCGACGAGAAGGCCCATGCCGATCTGGCCGCCGCGCTTGCCGCGAAACGCCTTTTTGATCCAGCCGAGCAGCGCTTCAAAGCCGCCGTACTCACGGATCAGCGCACAGATGGCGGAAACTAAGATCGCGACCATCGAGGTTTCAAACATCCCGGCCGCGCCGCTGCCCATGTTTTCGAGCAGGGCCTTGACTGCGAGGATGCCGGTCTGCCCCGTCGCGCCGGTCGCGAGCGCGATGACCGCGCCGGATACGATACCGATGAGCAGCACGACAAAGACGTTGATACCGATGATGCCGCCGATGAGCACGAGCACATAGGGGATGATCTGAATGAGATTGTAGGCAGGGATGGGCGCGGGGTGCACGTCCGCGTTCAGCGTCAGCACGAGAATGAGTGCGAGCGACGCGAGCGCGGCGGGGAAGGCGATGTGGAAATTTTCGCGGAATTTGTCCTTCATCGCGCAGCCCTGCCCGTTGCAGGCGGCGATGGTTGTGTCGGAAATGAAGCTCAGATTGTCACCGAACATTGCCCCGCCCATGACGGACGCGACACACAGCGGCAGGGAATAGCCGCTCGCCGCGGCGATGGGGATGGCGATGGGGACGATGAGCGTGATGGTGCCGACGCTCGTGCCCATCGCGGTGGAGACAAAGCAGCTTACGACGAACAGCACCGCCACGGCGAATTTCGACGGGATGATCGAGAGCATGAAGTACGCAACGCTTTCCGCACTCGAGCGGCCCACGACGCCGACGAACATACCCGCGGCTAAGAAGATGAGCAGCATCGTGATGATGTTCTTATCGCCCACACCATAGCCCATCAGCGTGAGCTTTTCGTCGAACGACAGCGCGCGGTTCTGGCAGCAGGCTACGAGCAGCGCGATGAGAAAGATGACGACGATGGGGATGGAATAAAATCCCATCGGGATTTTGAGCACATACTCAAAGACAAGGCCGAGGCCCAGATACAGGACAAGGAACACTAAGATCGGCAGCAGCGCCGCGGGATTGGCTTTTTTTGACATGGGATGACACTCTCTTTCTCCAAACATAAAAAAAGCTCCTGCGCGGAGCTTTTTGTGCGATATGAATTATTATAAGGAGCGTGGAGGACCTTGTCAAGTGAGATTTGCCCAAAATTGAGCGCAAAAGGGCTTGACAGAAGGTCTCTAATCTGTTAGTGTACAAATATACTCTAACAGATTAGAGAGGGAACAAGATGGAAACGCCGAAAATTTTTGAGAGCGAATACCGCTTTTGCCAAATTCTGTGGGCACACGAGCCGGTCAAGAGCCGTGAATTGGTCGCGCTCTGCGCCGAGCACCTGGGCTGGAAACCGACGACGACCTACACGGTCATCAAACGGCTCTCTGAGCGCGGGGTGCTGAAAAACGAGAATACCGTCGTTACATCGCTCATCTCACAGGACGAGGCGCAGACCGCCGAGATCGACGAGCTGCTCGACAAGCGCTTCGACGGCTCGCTGCCCGCGTTCGTCGCCGCGTTTACAAAGTCGAGCCACGTGAGCGACAAAGAGCTTGACGAGGTGCAGAAAATGATCGACCTTTACCGAAAGGAGAATCATCATGGATGACGTCTTTTTGAAGCTCGTGAACCTCAGCATCAGCGCAAGCTGGCTCATTCTGGCGGTGCTCGTGCTGCGGGTTGTCCTCAAAAAAGCGCCGAAGTGGGTCATGCCGCTTCTCTGGGGTGTGGTCGCACTGCGGCTTGTCTGCCTGTTTTCGATTGAAAGCGCGCTCTCGCTCATCCCGAGCGCCGAGACCATTCCGAGCGAGATCGTGACCGAAACGCGCGAGCCGGTGCTCTACGAGCAGGCGACGCTCGATATCGTCACGAATCCGACGCTGCCTTCGGCGGCGGAGGTCCCCGTCGGCGTGAGCCGCCAGCAGGCGCAGGTGGACTTCAACATCTATAGCGTCCTCTGGCTCGCCGGCATGGCGGCGCTGCTCGTCCACGCGCTCGTGAGCGCGGGAAAGCTGAAAAGAAAGCTCGCAACGGCCATTTTACTGCGCGACAACATCTACGAGAGCGAATTTGTCGATTCGCCGTTTGTCTTCGGCGTGGTGAAGCCGAACATTTATCTTCCCATGCACATGGACGAGGGGACGGCGGCGTATGTCATCGCGCACGAGTGCGCGCACCTTGCCCGCCGCGACCACTGGTGGAAAGTGCTCGGCTACCTCGTGCTCGCGCTGCACTGGTTCAACCCGCTGGTGTGGGTCGCCTACATCCTCTTCTGCCGCGACATCGAGCTCGCGTGCGATGAAAAAGTCGTCAAGGGGCTGGATGGCGCGGCACGCGCAGACTATTCGCAGGCGCTATTGTCCTGCGCCGCGCCGAAAAGAGCCGTCGCGGCCTGCCCGCTGGCATTCGGCGAGGGGAACATCAAAACGCGCGTGAAAAGCGCGCTGCACTACAAAAAGCCCGCGTTTTGGGTCGCCGCCGCGGCGGTGCTCGCGGTCGTGATCGTGGCCGTGTGCTTTTTGACGAATCCGAGGTCGGAGCGCGGCAGCCTTGTCTGGGCGCAGAAGCTGAATGCGGCGGACGTTGCGTCAATCGAGCTCTACGTTCCGGCGGAAGGGGAGGCGCGGCAGTATAAAAAACTCGATACGGAAGAAATGGCACAGGCAGTCGAACTGATCAACAGCAGCCGCGGCACATATATCGAAAAACCGGAGACGGTTTACGCCGGCTTGCCGGTGTGGTTCCTTCTCACGATGGACGACGGCACGGTGCATGCTGTCGGCAGCGTAGTGGGCCATTATCTGATCATCGACGGCGATACTTTTGATGCGGACGTCGAGAATCAGGCGGAATGGGAAAACTATGTGCTAAAGGGCGATTCGGCAAGTCCGATCGACATGGCAGACCGGCTGTCGTATGCACTCTATGGGATGACAACGGGGGTGTATACGCTCGGCGAGGCCGTTTTCGAGGATTCCGTCTGGGAAACCAGCTATGAGGAGACCTTTGCCAATACGAAGTCCACGCCCGAGCTGTGGCTTTCCTCCGCACTTGGCACGGACATGACCGGTATTCTGTACGGTACAGTGACGGCGGCGAGAGGATACAGCTACCGCTTTTCGGAGTGGGAGGAGATCGACCTGACCGTGAGCAACTTCGACTGGCTGTTCCGCAGCGCGAGCGGCGAAGACTGGAATGGCACGAGCGCTGCGAAGCTGCGCCGAGAAAATGTGCGCGCCTGGCGCGGCACGAGAACGGCTGAGGACGACAATGCGACGGCCCCGCTTGAGAGATATCTCCGCTGGGATGAGCTTGCGGCGATGGACCAGTGGCTCTTATTACAGCAGAAGGACGGTAGTCTTTACCTCGTGATGGGCTATCGCAGCGGGGGACTTCCCTACAGCGGGGCACATCCCTACCGCTGGATCGTCCGCCTGAACGGCGGCGCGACCGAGCTGACCCGCGCTGACCTGAACGGCGACGGGATCGAGGAAGTGATCTCCTATACCGGCACTTCCACGCAGGAGCCGTACCGGCTGCGGGTGAGCAATCAGAGCGGCGAAGAGCTCTGGAGCGCGGAGCTGGGACTGGCGCACGCGGGCTGGAGCAGCTATTTCCTCTATCGCGACAGCGTCAAGACGGCGCTGCTGTGCTACGAGCCGACGATCTATCAGGGCGAGGCATCGTATTCCTACGAGCTCTTTATGCTCAGTGAAAACGGGACGACCACGCTGGCGGAGAATTCGGTGAGCTTCAGCGTAAATTCCGATTCCGCCGATTCATGGCCCGCCGAGGCGCGGAAATTCGCGGACGAGGTCAACAGGCTTTTAGACAAGAGCGAGCTGCTGTTCTCCACGCTGAACGCCGAGCTGCATTCCTACGGCGACGGCACGGTCATCCGCTGCGCAGAACCGTCGGAGAGCGACGGAAGCAGGGCGCTGGCGTCCGCCGACCTCGACAACGACGGCAGGGCAGAGCAGATCATCTGCGAGAAAGCATTCGGAGGCTATGAGCTGTGCGTCGTCGACGACAACGGCGAGGAGCTGATGCGCGACCGCATGTGGGAGGGCGACGTCTACTTCCTCTGCCGCGAAAACGGACGCGACATGCTGCTGCAATACAGCTTGTTCGAGGGCAAAAATCAAGACGCGATCAGCTATTGTGACTACTACTACGGCCTTCACACCTTTGACGGCGGCAAACTGAACATCGTGGAAAACAACAACACGAGCATTTATCTGAACTGGGACGGAACGCAGAACGGCGATTGGGGCGAATCGCAGCAGGCATTCGCAGCGCGCGTCAATGAGCTGATCGACCAGAGCGAATTTCTCATTGCCCAACAGGACGGCGAGCTCATTTTGACGAGCGAGGTGCAGCGCTGGTACTGCGTATCGCCGAAAACGATCAGAGTGGCAATGGATGACACAACGATCTATATCGACAGAAAAAGCTGGGACTTTGCCGAACAGTACCCGTCGCTCAAAGGGTTTGAGGACATTGGGACCGCAGGCAACTACTTTGTGGCATTCGGTAGCCTGGGGGAGAAAAACGACCTCTACGTGGTGTTCAATTTCGTGGCCGGCACGCTGCTCAAGACCTTCCCCGGCAACAACCTCATTTGGCAAGGAGATGACCTTTCCACCGCGGTCTACTCCTACCGGTCGGACATCTACGCGCTCAACGGGACAAAGCTCGCCGCGCTCGATCTTGCGAGCGGCGAGGAGATCAGTGGCCTCGCCTTTGCGCCCGACGGCGTGTCGATCATTGCGACGGTCTCCGGTAAGAGCGGCGAGCGTAAGGTGACGGTCACGCGCGAGGGCAGCGCGTAGCAGACCTCGCTCACCGACTGGACGGAGGGCGATGGCGCGTAGCGCACGTACTTCGCCCCTGCCGGGATCGAGGGGAACGAGACATTTCTGGCGACGGTCGGCGTGAGCTACCGGCTGGAACAGCAGTCGGACGGCACATCCCGCATCGCGGAGATCACAGGCGCGCAGGGGCTCACGCTGCCGCGCTACCGCCGCGGCTGGGTCAGCGTGGACGAAAAGGCAGACGTCCTGGACGCCGTGATCGCGGACGACGGCAAGAGAGGGGGCCATTCTCTCACGTGAGAGAATGGCCCCCTTGAACCCCCAAGAGAACGCAAGGGGCTCTGCCCCTTGACCCCGTACATTGGCAGTCTGTATCTCGAAGAGCTGCGGCGCTTGCCGAATCAGGTGCGGTGTACATGGCTTCGCCATGAATCTTCTGCGAGTCGTCACCGATTGCAGCCGCGCCTTACTATCGTGAGGCGCGAGTGACGTTTGCTTGGCGGCAGACTGCTTGCGGGATGCGGCATTGCTTCGCTCGCCGCATTGGTAGGCACTATCGGTAGACGGAAATTACTGCGCACTTCTATAAGGCAGGCAGAGCAACAGCGGGTAGTAGAAGCAGAGGCAAGTCGTGTAGCAGCTCTAAACGCGGCAACGCTGCGCGCAAGCATTTCCATTCCGGAGGCAAAAAGGTCATTCGAGATTGAGACTGCCAATCTAAAACCTTTCTCTTGGGGGATTGAAAGGGGGATATTCTCTTTTGTGAAAGAGAATATCCCCCTTTGACTGCGTGCCGCAGAGACTGCGGCATTCCTCCGTGAACCGCGGAATTGTTACTGAAATGATCAGTGAATATTCAAAACGCCGTCTTCGTTTTGGAAGAGGACAAAATAATCCTGCACGCGCTCGAACGGTGCATTGTGGAGGAGGGGCCTGTTGACGTTGAAGTCCTGATAATCGCGCGCGGTCTTCACGGGGTACTGGAAGCGGCCGTTCTGGTGGACATAATAGAATAGTCCCTCGAATTTGGTGAACTCGTCGATGTTGTTGGAGAGGGCGCAGGCGACGTAGCCGCGCTGGTTCGTGCCATCGTTCGGGAAAGAGGCGTCGGCGCAGTAGAGCTGCCGGAAGCAGTTCTCGTACCAGCTGCCAAGGTTGACCTGATCGGTGCCAGGATCGATGTAGGGGGCGGTGTAGGTCGCGCCGTCCGGACCGTCATAGAGCACCCGGCCGGAGAACTCTTTGGCAAACCAGGAGTTGCTGTCGTGGTGTGGCTCAAAGGCAAGGCTCTCCGTGCCGTAAAAGCGCATGCCTTCGTCCCAGCGGAAATGGCAGGCGACGAACAGCCGGTCAAAGGGCCGTTGGACGGCAACGATGGTCAGGTGGAAGGCATCATTCGTCTGCGGCTTATTGGAGTAGTTGATATAAGCGCTGCCTGTGCACCCTTTGATAATCACGCGCTCGGCGCGGAGACAGGTGAGAAGGTCCTCGTCGGAGAGGTCGTTGAGCTCGGATTCGGGATAGCCGAGGGCAAGGAGCCTTTCATGGGCTTCGATCACCTGTGCGTCGGTGCCGGTCTCTTTGGGCGTCCAGTCCATGCGGTAGGAGCCGAAAAACAGGAAGCCGCAGGCAATGACGACAGCGAGGACGGTGAGCAGCGAGCCGACGAGCTTGTGATTTGAGAAGTGCTCCCTGATCGGCTTGATGGCGCAGCCCTGCGCGGCCATCGACTTCGAGAGCTTTTTGAGGCGGACGACCAGGTAGAAATACCAGACGAGGTAAGCGCCGAGCAACAGGGAAAGCGAGGCAAACAATGCCGCTGCGACATAGAGCAGAATGTACCAGAGCAATAGAGCGCCCGCGGCGGGGGCGGCAGGCGGCGTTATGCCTGCGTCGCGCTGCATATCGAGCAGGCCCTGCCAAAGGCAGAAGAGCAGCACGAGCTGCACGGCGGCGGCAACGACGGTGAAAAATGCCGCCAGGCCGGTGTCCGCACGGTAGATCACGGCATCCTGCCCAAGCTCAACAAAAAGGAGCAGCATGTGCAGGCAGGCGCAGACATAGCCCGCGCGCAGGAAGCCGTTGACCCGCCGCAGGGCGCGGAAGCCGACGAGCAGGCAGAATGTGCCGACCAGCGGCAGCAGCACGTCGAGGTTCCAGAAATTCAGCGTCACGCCGGTGACGGCGAGGCCGCCGGCGATCAAGCCCATCGCGCGGCAGAAGGGCGAATCGCTCACATCGGGCGTCTCTACTTCGGGCGCGGAGAGCGCGTCGGCCATCTCCTGCGCAGGCGTGAGGGCCTCGGCCGGTTCCTCCTGTGCGGGAGGATCGGCGGGCGGTTCGGGCGGGGGAGTTTGCGGCAGATCAGGAAAGACTTGGTCGGTCATGCGAATTCCTCCTTGGCGTTATGTGAACAGAATCATAAGATCGAGACAACGAGCCGCCAGACAGGCACGGCCAGATAATAGCCGAGAACAGCGGAAGCCAGATTGGCCGTGATCGCATAGGCCGCGGCGCGGCCCTTGCTGTGGCCGGTGAGAAAGCCGCAGCCGGCGTAGAGATACAGCTCGACAAGCAAAATGATGAGTTCCGCCGGAAGCAGGAAGAAAAAGAGATACCAAGCGCTCACGCCGTTGTGTGCGGTGACATATACAGATGCAACGGCTAAAAAGCCCTGTGTCAGAACGTTGACAAGTAAAAACGCTTCCCAGTTTTTCTTCCACGAATAGCGGAACAGAAGCAGCAGCGCGCCCTCGATGAGAAGCGTCGGCACGAGCGTTGCGACAAATTGCAGCAAGTAGCCGGGGATGGTTGAGGGAACGGAAACGGTGACCGCCGACGTATCGTCCGACCAGTTGACCGTGACGGACGATTGCAGAACGCGGCGATTGAGTATATCGGAGACCCAGACCTTGCCGGATTCGGTGACGAGGATGATGCGGTAGGTGCTCGGCACACCGACGTAGCCGAACCAGTGCAGTGCATTGCCAGAGGCGTCCGTCCCTTCCGCGTACAGCTCGCCCCACATCGGCGCGCCGGTCGTGCCCTGCGCCACGCAGGCGTGCCAGCCTGCGGGCACGTTGTCGCGCAGAAGTGCTAAGAGGTCGGGGTCGAGCGTATCCTCTTTGCCGTCGTAGTTCCAGTCGATGCCGTCGATACGGTTTCCATCTTCCGCGTCCCAATCACCCTTGGCGAGCAGGTCGAGATAGTAGGGCTCCTGCGGCGCGTCTTTGACGCGCACGATGAGCTGGGGCTTCGGCCCGTTGTCGGCAAAGGCAAAGGTTGTGAGCGCAAGAGATGCGAGGAGCGCGCAAACAAGCGTGCGAAGAGATTTTCGTTTCATCCAAATTTCCTCCTTTTGTGTGTGGGGTGTTCCATCTTCCAACCATATAGACGCAAAAGATAACAAAAAAGTTCACGCTTTTACAAATTTTATCATAAAATATTGCGCTGCGGGAAAAAGTTCTGGCGGGGCGTTGTACTTTTTTCATATTCTGCTACAATGGGGGAGAGAAAGAAGCGCATTGGGGGAACGGGTATGAAATGGTATGCGATCGGCAAGACGCTGACGCCACTGGACCGCGCGCCGGAGAGCGGCGCGGCGGTGGTGCTGCTGAATTCGGACGAGCTGGTGCACGAAACGGCGCTGCCGGGACTCGAAGCGGTGCTGCACCATACGCCGAGCGCGCGGGACGCGCACGTCTGCAAGGCGGAGGTGCGCTCCAACTGTCTGAGCGGAACGCTCGCACTGCCGCGCGGCCGCAGGGACGGCACGCGCCTTTGCTGCGGCTATCTCGTGACGAAGGACCGCGTGGTGCTGGTGGACGACGGAGAGATGGCCGAGCCTTATTTGAAGCACATCGTCAAGGAAAAACGCCTGATAGAAAACAGCGTCGGACGATTTCTCTACGACTTCTTCGAGCTGCTGATCGCCAGGGACCTGCACCGCCTCGAGGAGATCGAAGACCGCGCGACGGCGCTGGAAGAACGCGTGCTCGCGGGCGAGCTGGAGGAATTCAGCACCCCGATGAGCGAGCTGCGCAAGGAGACGATGGCCTGGTACCGCTACTACTCCCAGCTCGACGACGTGGCGTGCGAGCTGCGGGAAAATGAGAACGGCTACTTTTCGGATGAGGAGTGCGGACTGTTCCGATTATTTGAAGAGCGCGTCATCCGCCTGCGCGAGGAATCGCAGCTGCTGCGCGAATACTGCACGCAGATCCAGTCGCTGTTCCAGTCGGAGATCGACATCCGGCAGAACCGCATCATGCAGATCCTGACCATCGTGACGACAATTTTCCTGCCGCTGACACTGCTTGTCGGCTGGTACGGCATGAACTTTTCCGGCATGCCGGAGCTGCACTGGAAATACGGCTACCCCGCGATCATTCTTGTGAGCGTCGCCGTGGTGGTGCTGAGCCTGTGGGTGTGCAAAAAGAAAAAATTCTGGTAAGAAAAAGGAACGGCACGAGCCGTTCCTTTTTCTTTTGACAGGGGTCACTTTTTATCGAAGTAGTAGTCGCGGAAGTTGTGGTATTGCGCGGCGTAGTAGCGCAGCAGGCGATAGAGGCGAGAGAGCGGCAGATCGCCCTTGCAGAAGAGCGTGTGCGTGCCCTTGAACTGCTTGAGCTCGTCGGAGAGCTCCTGATCCTTGACATAGCGGCGCAGAATGCCGGTCGGCACGTTCTGCCAGAGGGCGACGGTGTGGTTGTAGACGCAGTCCTCGCGCTTGCCGTAGACGACATCGTTCGTCAGGAGCTTCATCATGTTCAGCCCCGCGGCACGGCAGAAATAGCTGCTGCGGCCAAGGCGCGGGTTGATCTCGAAGAGCACGTAGCGGCCTGTGCGGGAATCGTACTTCATGTCGATGTTCGAAAAACCGACGTAGCCGAGCTTTTCGAGAAACTCCTGCATTTTGTCATACAACGCCTGATCGCCGCGCGAGATGATGGCGGCATAGTTGCCGACAGACTTGGGGTCGTAGTATTCGAGCACCGGCTGGCCGAGGCACATCGCGCGCACATGGCCGTCAAGGTCCGAATAGCTGTTGAGCACGCGCATCGCGTCGTCGCCGCCGGGGATAAACTCCTGCAAAATGAGCTTGCCGCGGTAGTCCGACTGGTTCATGCTGTGGACCATCGTGAGGTACTGCTCGCGCGTGTCGAAGAAGAAGACCTTTTTCTGCCCCTCAAAATGGCAGCGGAGATAGTCGAGTGCATTGGAATTCTCGGGCTTGACGACGATGGGAAAGTCGAACGGAAGGCGGTCGACGACGCTCTCGCGCTCCTCGGGAGAGGCGACGACGGTCTTGGGATAGTCCATGCCGTACTGCTCGCAGAGGGCGTAGAACTTGTCTTTCGTGTCGAACGTTTCAAGCAGCTCATCCGAGATGAAGCGGTTGGCGATGAGCCCCTCGAAATGGTCGTAGTGGCGGCAGAGAAGACCCGTGTAATAGTCCGAGCAGGGGATGACGAGCAGCTTTTCATAGTCCTGTGCGCACTGCTTCAGCACGCCGAGCAGCGCGTCGGGGAAGACCTCCTCGCGCTCAAAATCCGGGATAATGCGGCAGAGAAACAGGTGTGAGCTGCGCGTGGGCACGAGCTGCTGCGTGCACAGCAGCAGCGGTGTGACGTGATAGGCCTCCTGGAAGAGACGCGCCGTGCCGTAGGCGTTTTCGTCGCTGCCGAGGATGATGGGCAAAAAGTCCTTTTTTGCCTTTTTGCCGCTGCTTACCGGCGCGGCGGGATGGGCTTTGTCGTACTCGGCGAGGTATTTGAGTGTGAGCTCGACGTCGCTCGGGTAGGGGACGAAGACGCTGCCGCGCTTCATCGTTGTCTCTTCTCCCTTGCCGGTCAGCAGAATGACGCGCGCGTCCTTGCCGTCCAGAATTGCGCGGCGGATGCACTCGGCGCGGTCCTCGAGCACAAGGTGCGGGCAGGCAACGTGCTTTTCAATGTCGGCGGCGATCTGCGCGAACGGCTCTTCGCCGGAGTCCTCCTCGGTGATGAAGACGAAGTCGCAGTTCTGCCCGCTCAGCTCGCCGAGGTCTTTTCTGCGCTGGAGCGCGTGGGAGCCGGGGCAGCCGAAGACGGAGATCATCTGGCGGCCGGGGTATTCGATCTTCGTCGAGCGGTAGAGCGCGTCAAAGCTCATGCGGTTGTGCGCGTAGTCGACGATGACGGTGACGTTCTTGTCGCGGCTCTCGTAGATCTGCATGCGGCCCGCGGCGCGCGCCTTGCGAAGGCCCGAGCGCACATACTCCTCCGGCACGTCGAGCACCATACAGATGGCCATGGCAGCGAGGGCGTTGGAGATGTTGAAAAGGCCGGGCATCGTGATGGAAAATTCACCGTTGTACTTGAGCGAGGAAACCGTGAAGTAGAGCCCGTCGCTGCGCTTTTCCACATGCTGGCAGGAGACAGTGTCGCTTTCGTGTGAGCCGAACGTGATGAGGTTGCAGCGGTCCTTGGCGTATTCGATGACGCGATCCGAGTACTTGGCGTCGGTATTGACGCAGCCGAAGCGGCAGGAGTCGAAAATTTTGAGCTTGGAGTTGAAGTAATCCTCGAAGTCCGGGTGCTCGATGGGGCTGATGTGGTCGCTGCCGATGTTCAAAAATGCAGCGACATCGTACGTGATGCCGCGCACGCGGCCGTATTTGAGCGCCTGGGACGAGGCCTCCATCACAAGATGCGAAATGCCGCATTCATAGGCGTTTTCAAAGTGCTGGTAGAGCTCAAGCACCTCGGGCGTGGTGATGTGGGACTCCTCGGTGCTCTTGCCGTCGTAGTTGTCGATAGAGGAGAGAATGGCGCACTCGGGCATCGACTGCGCGCGCAGCCAGTCATTTAAGATGTAGCGCACGTAGTAGGCTGTGGTGCTCTTGCCCTTTGTGCCCGTGATGCCGACGCTTGTGAGCTTGTCCGTCACATGGTTATAAAAGAGCTGACCGAGCACAACGAGGGAATAGCGAATGTCGTTGACAAGAAGACAGGGCGCGTCCACATTGTGCTTTTTCTCGGCGACGTAGGCGATCGCGCCGCGCGAGAGTGCGTCGCACAGGTACTCTTCCTTGAAGTGTGCGCCCTTGCAGATGAAAAGCGCGTCCTCGCTCAGTGCGCGCGTATCGTAGGTGAGGCAGTGAATCTCACGCGCGGCGAGCTCGTCGCTCACGGTGCTTTCAACTAAAATGCCTGCCTCGTGCAGTGCGTCGACATATTCTCTCAGTGTGTGAACGGTATTCATAAATAGCTCCTTTGGGTCTTGCTTTTTCGGCAGGACGGGATAAAATATAGGCGATATCGCGTCGGATCGACACGATATTGGCAAGCAAACTCATTTCCGAAGGGGGAATCAACATGACTTATCAGCAAGTGCTGGAAAACGCAAGGACCTGCATCGGCCCTTACTGCAAGGCGTGCAATGACTGCAACGGCAAGGTCTGCCGCAATACGATGCCCGGCCCCGGCGCCAAGGGCGAGGGCACGGGCTTTATCCGCAACGCAGAAAAGTGGCGTGAGATCTGCGTCAACATGGACACCATCTGCGAAAATTCACAGGTGGACACCTCATTCACGCTCTTTGACCGGACGTTTGAGATTCCGGCGTTCGCCGCGCCGGTGGGTGCGATGCGTCTTCACTACGGGGACAAATACGACGATCTTACATACAATGATATCCTTGTGCGCGCGTGCGCGAACGCGGGCATTCTCGCTTTCACCGGCGACGGCACCGACCCGAAGGTGGTCGAGGGCGCGGCTGAGGCGCTCAAGGCGAACGGCGGCTGCGGCGTGCCGACCATCAAGCCGTGGGATATGGACACGATCCGCGAAAAATTCGCGCTCGTGCAGGAATCCGAGCCCTTCGCCATCGCGATGGACATCGACGCGGCGGGTCTGCCGTTTTTGCAGGGCTTGACGCCGCCGGCGGGCAGCAAAAGCGTTGAGGAGTTAAAGCAGATCGTCTCCTGGGCGCAGCGTCCGTTCATTTTAAAGGGCATTATGACCGCCCGCGGCGCGGAAAAGGCGCTGGAGGCGGGCGCGAGCGGCATTGTGGTCTCGAACCACGGCGGCCGTGTGCTCGACCATTGCCCCGCGACGGCGGAGGTGCTTCCGGACATCGTCGATGCCGTCGGCGGCAAGATGACGATTTTTGTCGACGGCGCGATCCGCAGCGGCATGGACATGTTCAAGGCGCTGGCGCTCGGTGCGGACGCGGTGCTCATCGGCCGCCCGTTTGTTACCACCGTCTATGGCGGCGGGGAGGAGGGCGTGCAGCTCTACGTCCAGAAGCTCAAAGCAGAGCTTGCCGACACGATGCGCATGTGCGGCGCGCACTCGCTCGCGGACATTGATCGCAGCATGCTATATGGTTTTTGATCATATAACATATAGTATAGCACCGCAAAAAAAAACTGACAAGTGAAAATCGGGAGAAGAGGACGGCGAGGCTAAGTCGTCCTCTTTTTTGCCGGCTGTATACTATATAAAATAAAATATAAAAAACGGGAACAAAATCGCCGCGACGAACGTCTGAGAAGATAGAGCGACCCTTCTGAACCACATTGATTTTGGAGGAAAGTGCAATGAAAAAGACAACGAGCCGTATTCTGCTCTCCGCGCTGACGGTGCTGGCGCTGCTCTCTCTTAGCGGCTGCGCGCAGGAAAAAGAGGAGAATACCAAGCAAAGCGACCCGCAGGCACGGGAGGCGATCCTGCAATGCTGCGAGACGATCTTCGGCAGCACGGAGGAAACAGGCACCTATCACATCCGCGTGACGGATGAGCGAGACGGCGGGCGCGTGGATGAATACGACTGCCCGCGCGGCGTGAACAAGTGGGGAGAAGCGTTCTCGCTGACCGACGGGATATCGGAGGAAGAGACCTTTGCCGCGGCGACGGAAAAGGACTGGGAAGCCTGCCAGAACGGCCTTGCCGCAGAGTTTTCTTATGGGGATAAGACGATCAGCGTTGTGCCGCGCTCGGGAGACCGTTCCCCCGCCGAGGGTGAGAACTGGCATTATGAGTTTCCCTGCGGCGATACGCTGCGCCTGACAGACGGCACAGAGACGGTCTACGTGAAAAATGACAGCGGCTGGCTCGCTGAGCGGCTTTCCGCCTGCATGCAGGAGGCGGTGGAAGCAAAAATCTATGATTTGCAAGTGGACAGCGCGGAAATGGATGATGAAGCTGTTGCGAACGAGTTCTGCGCGCAGTTCGCCGCCAACCTGAACGCCACACCGTGCTGGTACTACAGAAAACCGGATGACGCCGCGGTACAGGAGCTCTCTTCGCGTGTGTTTGATGCGTATTACGGCGAAGAGGACCCGAATTTCTGCTTTGAATTTGGCGCGATGCTGCGCTTTGACGAACCGGAGTCCTCGCGCCGCTACGGCTGGGAGGCCGGCAGCGGCATGATCGAACCGTCCGGCGAGGGCGAATATGGCGATTATTACAGATGGGTCGTAGGAGCGGATGCCTGTAAAAATGAAGAGGGCGACTGGTACATCGAAGGGACCTGGACAGGCGGCGGAGGCGTTCGACTGCCCTACATCGGGCGTGACTGGGATTCTGGGCAGCAGACCGCGACGACATCGCAGCTTGTGGAGTGCTGGCTTCTGTCGGCGGGCGAGTCGCACGAGTGGCGGCTTCCCAATATGATCTATAACCGCCCGAGCGCCGAGCTGCGCGAGGCGCTTGCCAGTCTTGCACCCGAACAGGCGGCGGAATTGGAAAAGGGCCTGCGCGAGGTGTGGGACGATCCGCTGCACGCCGATATGTTTCCGGGCGGCTATGACGCCAAGCTCAGCGCGGACTGAGCACGCTGGCAATCATTGCATCTGCAATCCGGCGGCAAAAACGGTAGAATACCGCCTGTCTTGATCGAGGCGCATTCCAGAATCGAGGAGGACTTGACGCCATGTTTAACTGCGGCAATTTTGATTGTGGCACGCTCTTTACGATGCTGTGCCAGCTGTTTAGCGGCTGCTTCAACTGATAGCAGTGCAAATGCACGGTGGGGAGGGTGCTTTGCGCCCTCTCCGCCTGTCTATTTTGCACAGTCTAACAAACAAATTGTGGAAAAATCAAAAAGTTTGAAAAAAGGTGTTGACAAAAGGGGCGGTAGGTGCTAAGATAACACCTGTTCCGCGAATGGAGCGTGCACCTTGTAAAT
>PPYF01099544.1_pt1 | contig 19334 bp, 14 predicted proteins | sample 1559871 | NCBI WGS metagenome assembly PPYF01 (sample SAMN08240021, study PRJNA423297) | Human gut metagenome, whole genome shotgun sequencing project. | reverse complement strand
GGTTCGCGGCTACCCACTCAGTTACGCCCTTCGGGCTTACTTCGCGGGCCGCTATCACAGGGGTCGTATATTCCATTTCTCCACGGCCGGAGGCCTTGAGAAATGGATACGACTCCCTCAGTCAGCCTGCGGTGACAGCTCTCGCAGTGGTTCGCGGCTCGCTGCGCTGCTGCGTCCTACGGACTTGCTTTGCAGGCCGCTATCACAGGGGACGCATTAGCCGGCCCGCCATTGAATCCTGTGATGACGGGCCGGATGCGTCTCCCAGAGTGAGGAGCCTTTAAGGGTCGTGCGGTTCAGGGGGTATTGGTGTGGGGCGGGACAAAATACAATTCTTTTCTTTAAAATCACTTGCATAAAAATACGGATAAGTGTATAATAATCACATATTTTAAGGAAATACCACTGAATATAATCTGTTGGGAGGAATATTTATGAAAAAGGTTACGGCTGTTTTGTGTGCTTTGGCGGCGATGCTGATGCTGGCTGCTGGGTGTGGTTCTGACGCGAAGAAGGATGCGGCTCCGGCGAAGGCTGATACGAAAAAGGTGCTGACGGTGGGGACGAACCCGTCTTTTGCTCCGTTTGAGTTTACGGACAAGCAGGATGGGAAGATGATGGGGTTTGATATTGATTTGATGAATGCGCTGGCCAAGAAGGCTGGTTATGAAAAGGTGGAATTCAAGAGTATTCCGTTTGATGGGTTGATTCCTTCTTTGGAAGGGGGCAACATTGATGCAATCATTACTGGTATGAGCATTACGGATGCCCGGAAGCAAAAGGTAAACTTCACGGAACCGTATTATGAATCTGGTCTGATGGCAATTGTGGGCAAGAACAATGACAGCATTAAGGGTCTGGAAGATCTGAAGGGCAAGACGATTGCTGTACAGATTGGTACGATTGGTGCTGATGAAGCCCACAAGATTGAAGGGGCTACGGTTAAGACTTTTGACAGCAGTGACCTGGCTTGCCTGGAACTGAAAAATGGTGGTGCAGATGCGGTGATCAGCGACCTGCCGGTATTGCAGTACTTCCTGAAACAGGGTGGTTCTGAATATGCCAAGAGTGTGGGTACTCCTAAGAAGGGTGACTTCTACGGGATTGCTGTTGGCAAGAAGGACACGGCTACTTTGGACAAGCTGAACAAGGCTTTGGCTGAGATGAAGAAAGACGGCGAATATCAGAAGATTTACGACAAATGGTTTACGGTTGCTAAATAATTGCGGTTAACTGCATAGGGTTTTGTTCTTCCTTTTCCTCCATAATGGTTGTATAAAGATACGGTTCGATGTATAATATCTACCTAGAATCGAAAATACAATCATGATGGAGGAAAATTTTATGAAAAAAATCACGGCAATCTTATGTGCGATGGCTGCGGTTATGATGCTGGCAGCTGGCTGCGGTTCTGATTCCAAACAGGCCGCCAATGATCAGAAGGTTCTGCGGGTGGGTACGGAACCGACTTTTGCTCCTTTTGAATTCCAGAAACAGGACTCCAGTGATTTTGAGGGCTTTGATATGGACTTGGCCCGGGCGATCGGCAAGCAGCTGGGCAGAAAAGTGGAAATCCAGAACATGGGCTTTGATGCGCTGATTCCGGCGCTGAACTCCGGCAATATTGATATGGCCATTGCGGGCATGAGCATTACGCCGGACCGGCAGAAGGCTGTGACTTTCTCGGATCCGTACTATACTTCTGGTCTGACAGTGGTGGTCCGCAAGGACGAAACGGGCATCAAGGGAATCCAGGACCTGGAAGGCAAGAAGATTGCGGTACAGATTGGCACCACGGGTGCTGAACGTGCCGGCAAGGTGCCCGGGGCTCAGGTGACCAGCTTTGATACCAACTCCCAGGTATTCCTGGAACTGAACAACAAGGGTGTGGATGCGGTCATTATCGACAAACCGGTGGCTGCCTACTACCTGACCCAGGAAGGCAAGGATAAGGCTATGCTGGTGGGCGAGACTCTGGAAGCGGAAGATTACGGGATGGCTTTCAAGAAGGACAGCAAGCTGGCTGCTGACGTAAACAAGGCACTGGCTGAATTGAAGAAAAACGGTGAATACGACAAAATCTATACCAAATGGTTTGGTACTGATAAAAAAGCCAAATAAGGCTACCTGGCAGAAGGGTGAAAATGCATGAACTTTGAAATTATTGAGCAGTCCCTGCCCTTACTATTGGCAGGGGCGGGCATTACCATTGAGATTACGGCCCTGAGTGTGGGTTTTGGTATGGCCATTGGGGTCATTGTTTCTCTAATCCGGCTGTCGGGGATTAAGCCGCTGCGGATTTTGGGGAACATTTACGTGGACTTTCTGCGGGGCACGCCTCTGCTGGTTCAGATTTTCCTGGTGTATTTTGCGCTGCCGGCGCTGATCCATCACCGGGTGGATGCGTTTGTGGCTGCTATTGCGGCCTGCTCCATCAACAGTGGTGCGTATGTGGCGGAAGTGTTCCGGGGCGGCATTGAATCCATCGACAAAGGGCAGATGGAAGCTGGCCGGAGCCTGGGGATGACCTGGTGGCAGACCATGCGCTACATTATTCTGCCCCAGGCGTTCAAGAGAATTATCCCTCCTCTGGGCAACGAATTCATTGCCATGCTGAAGGATTCTTCCCTGGTATCTGTTATCGGGTTTGAGGAACTGACCCGTCGGGGCCAGCTGATTATTGCCCGGACGTATGCTTCTTTTGAAATCTGGCTGACGGTTGCTGTGCTGTACCTGATTATGACCCTGGCTGTTGCCCGTTTTGTAGGCCTCTTGGAAAGGCGGTTTAAGAAAGATGAACGATAAATTGATACAGATTTCCGGCCTGAGAAAAAGCTACGGGGACAACGAAGTTTTAAAGGGCATCGATGTAGATATTGCGGAAAAGGAAGTGGTGGTGGTTATCGGTCCTTCCGGCGGCGGCAAGAGTACGTTCCTGCGCTGCATCAACTATCTGGAAGTGCCTACGGCCGGCACCATTACCTTCGATAATATTCCTCTGAACGGGGAAGCCAACATCAACGAGGTCCGGAAGGAAATCGGCATGGTGTTCCAGCGTTTCAATCTGTTCCCCCATATGACGGTGATGGAAAACCTGATCCTGGCGCCTATGAAGGTCCGGGGCGTCAAGAAGGAAGAAGCGGTGGAACTGGCGGAACGGTATCTGACCAAGGTAGGGCTTTTGGAAAAGGCTGACAGCTATCCCAACTCCCTGTCCGGCGGCCAGCAGCAGCGGGTGGCTATTGCCCGGGCGCTATGCATGAAGCCCAAGGCTATGCTGTTTGACGAACCGACCTCGGCGCTGGATCCGGAAATGATCAACGAAGTACTGGACGTTATGAAGCAGCTGGCCAAGGAAGGCATGACCATGGTGGTGGTTACCCACGAAATGGGGTTTGCCCGTGAAGTGGGGCACCGGGTGCTGTTCCTGGACCAGGGGAAGATTCTGGAAGAGGCTGAACCGAAGGAATTCTTTGCCCATCCGAAAAACGAACGGGCGGCCAGCTTCCTGTCCAAGATTCTGTAAGGGTTTTGGGGGTAATTTTGGGGCGATTGTGTAAACAATTGTTACAAAGAGTTACTTATAAGAAAAAAACTTACAAGAATTTTTAATTCTTTGCAGGAATACGGAAGGTACTGTAGAAATAATACCATAAGAACGAACAGGAAACGTCCTGTTGGTGAGGAGGTAGTTATTATGGCAGTAAGAGTACGTGGTAAAAACATTGAGGTCACCCCTGCATTAAAAGACTATGTGGAAAAACGGATTGTGACCATCACCAAACAGTTCAAGACGGTGGGTGAAATTACGGCGGTAATGCGGGTGGAACGGGGAAACCACATTGTGGAAATCACCGTACCGGCCAGCGGGATTGTATTGAGAGCGCAAGAAACTTCCGATGATATGTATGCATCCATTGATAAATGTGTTGCCAAGATCGAAAGACAGATTCACAAGTATAAGACCCGTCTGATGAAACGGAAATACAGCAACTTCCGTGATGAAGAACCGGCTCCGTTGCCGGAGCTCAGTGAAGAGGTTCCGGAAGAAACGGAAGAATTCAAGGTGGTCCGCAACAAGACCTACCGGATGCGTCCCATGGGCGTGCAGGAAGCCATTATGCAGATGAACATGCTGAACCATGATTTCTTCGTTTTCTTCAACGATGAAACGGAACAGATTGCCATCGTATATCGGCGGAAAAATGGCGATTACGGCTTGATCAATCCGGAATTGTCCTGATTTCATGAATTGTTTACAAAGAGTCGAGGCTTTTGCCTCGACTCTTTTTGACTTTCATATACCTATTTGCTACAATTAGAAAATAGGCTTAGTAGGATTTTTTGCACTTATGAGGAGTGATCTCGTTGCTGGAAAAGCTAATGAAAGTAGTCTTTGGCGACCCTAACGCTAAAGAGTTGAAGGTATGCCAAAACTATGTAAATAAGATTAATGCGCTGGAACCGGAAATGGCCGGTTTAAGTGACGCACGGCTGTGCGCTAAGACCAGCGAATTCCGGCTGCGGCTGTCCAAGGGGGAAACCCTGGATGACCTGTTGCCGGAAGCCTTTGCGGTGGTCCGGGAGGCGGCAAAACGGGTGATGGGTATGCGTCATTTCGACGTACAGCTCATCGGCGGCTGCATCCTGCACCGGGGCAATATTGCGGAAATGCGTACTGGTGAAGGGAAAACCCTGGTGGCCACCCTGCCCGCGTATTTGAACGCACTGGAAGGCAAGGGCGTGCACGTGGTAACGGTCAACGATTACCTGGCCCGCCGGGACAGTGAAGACATGGGCCGGGTATTCCGGTTCCTGGGGCTGTCCGTGGGGCTGATTATCCACGACATGGATTTCCCTGCCCGGAAGGCGGCTTATGCGGCTGATATTACCTACGGGACCAACAATGAATTTGGGTTTGACTATCTGCGGGACAACATGGTGGTGTCCGAAGACCAGATGGTACAGCGCCCGCTGCATTACGCCATCGTGGACGAAGTGGACAGTATCCTGATTGATGAGGCCAGAACGCCGCTTATCATTTCCGGCCCGGGGGAAAAATCCACGGACCTGTACAATGTGATGGCTTCCGTAGTAGCCAATATGAAAAAAGATGTGGACTACACGGTGGACGAAAAGCAAAAGACCGTGGCACCTACGGAAGTGGGTATTGCCAAGGCGGAAAAAATGCTGGGGGTCCAGAATATGTACGCCGGGGAAAACGGCGTGGACCTGTCCCACCAGCTGATGGCCGCCCTGAAGGCCAAAGCCCTGATGTTCCGGGACCGGGACTATGTGGTCAAGGACGGAGAAGTCATTATTGTTGACGAATTCACCGGCCGGCTGATGTACGGCCGCCGTTTCTCCGAAGGGCTGCACCAGGCTATCGAAGCCAAGGAACATGTGAAGGTGGAACGGGAAAGCCAGACCCTGGCAACCATTACCTTCCAGAACTACTTCCGGATGTACGACAAGCTGTCCGGCATGACTGGTACGGCCAAGACGGAAGAACAGGAATTCCAGAAGATTTACGGGCTCAGCGTTTACGTGGTGCCCACCAATAAACCCAACATCCGTATCGACTATCCGGATGTTATCTACAAGACCAAGAAGGCCAAGTACCGGGCGGTAGTCAAGGCCATTGAGGAGCTGCACGCCAAGGGTCGGCCGGTGCTGGTAGGTACTACTTCCATTCAGCAGTCCGAAGAACTGTCCGATATGCTGAAGAAGAAGGGCATCCAGCACAATGTGCTGAACGCCAAGTACCACGAAAAGGAAGCTGAAATCGTGGCCGACGCCGGCCAGATGGGCGCCGTGACCATTGCCACCAACATGGCTGGCCGTGGTACGGATATTACCCTGGGTGAAGGGGTCGCTGAACTGGGCGGCCTGCACATCATTGGTACGGAACGGCACGAATCCCGCCGTATCGACAACCAGCTGCGGGGCCGCTGCGCCCGTCAGGGGGACCCGGGCTCTACCCGTTTCTACCTGTCCCTGGAAGATGATCTGATGCGGCTGTTTGGTTCCGACAATATTTCCGGCATTATGGACAAGCTGGGAATGGAAGAAGACGAACCCATCGAACACAAGCTGGTTACCCGTTCCATCGAGAACGCCCAGAAGAAGGTGGAATCCCGGAACTTCGATATCCGGAAACACGTACTGGAATACGACGATGTAATGAACCAGCAGAGAGAGGTTATCTACGACCAGCGCCGGAAGATTCTGGAGCGGGCGGACCTGAAGGACGATGTGCTGAACATGGCCAGCCATATTGTGGACCGGACGCTAAGCATGTACGCTCCTCCTGACGCCTACAGCGAGGATTGGGATATTCCGGGTATGATTGCCTACGCCGAGGAGTTTTATGCGCCTCAGGGGCTGCTCAAGGCCGAGACGCTGCAAAATATGAGCCGGGAAGAGCTGGACGAATACCTGCATAAGGTAGCCGTAGATGCCTACAACGCCCGGGAAGAAGCCATTGGGGCTCCGATTCTGCGGGAACTGGAGAACCTGGTGATGCTGAAGGTGGTGGACGGCCACTGGATGGAACATCTGGACGCCATGGACGCCCTGCGGGAAGGCATTGGCCTGCGGGCTTACGGCCAGCGGGATCCTTTGGTAGAATACAAATTTGAAGCCTACGATATGTTCGAAGCCATGAAGGAAACGATTGTGGACGATGTGGTGCGGTACATGTACCGGGTAAACGTGGTGACCCAGCCTGCGGTGGAAGACCACTTGTCCAACGCCCAAGTAAACAATCCCAACGTGGACGGCGCGGAGAAACAGGTCCGGGAACCGGCGATGGTTTCCCACGAGCCTGAAGTGGGAAGAAACGATCCCTGCCCCTGCGGCAGCGGCAAAAAATACAAAAACTGCTGTGGCAAAAACAGCTGATTGACAAGAACGAAGCTGGGGCTTTTCCCGGCTTCGTTTCCCTTGTTTTTAAAACTAAACTGAGAAAGGGCTGTGGACGGTGTTACTGGAAGAACTAAAACCGGAAATCAATGGTTTGAAAGACAAATTGCAGGAAATGAACGGGGCCCTGAAAATCCCCCAAAAGGAAGAACGGATTCAGGACCTGGAGCACCAGATGGCGGCTCCGGGGTTCTGGGACGATGCGGATAAGGCCCAAAAGGTGGCCCAGGAAGCCAACAATCTGAAAAGTGATGTGGATACCTTCCATTCCCTGGAAACGAAGATTGAGGATATTGAAACCCTGTGGGAAATGGCTGTGGAAGAAAACGACGACAGTCTCCAGGAAGAAATTGAGGGCGAGCTGGAAAAGGGCAAGAAGACTCTGGCGGACCTGGAACTGGGGCTGCTGCTCAGCGACCAGTACGACAGCAACAATGCCATTTTGACCCTACACGCCGGGGCCGGCGGCACCGAGGCCCAGGACTGGACCAGCATGCTCATGCGGATGTTTACCCGCTATGCAGAGCGCAAGGGCTTTGCGGTGGAAATGCTGGACGTGCTCCCCGGGGAAGAAGCGGGCATCAAGAGTGCTACGCTGTCCATTAACGGGCACAATGCCTACGGGTATCTGAAAAGCGAAAAGGGTGTGCACCGGCTGGTGCGGATTTCTCCCTTTGACGCCAACGCCCGGCGGCACACGTCTTTCTCTGCGGTGGACGTGATGCCGGAAATCGACAACACGGTGGAAGTGAATATCAACATGGACGATGTGCGGGTGGACTACTACCGGGCCAGCGGCGCCGGCGGCCAGCACGTCAACAAGACGTCTTCGGCAGTGCGGATGACCCACATTCCTACGGGGATTGTGGTGCAGTGCCAGAACGAACGTTCCCAGCTGCAAAACAAGGAACGCTGCCTGGCTCTCTTGCGGGCCAAGCTGTTTGAATACGAAAAGGCCATTCAGGACAAGAAAATCAGCGATTTGGCCGGGGATTACCAGGCCATCGAATGGGGCAGCCAGATTCGTTCCTACGTGTTCCAGCCCTATACCATGGTAAAGGATCACCGGACCGGTGCGGAAACCGGGAATGTGCAGGCCGTGATGGACGGCGACCTGGACCTGTTTGTGGAAAGTTATCTGCGCAGCCTGAAGCATTAATGGGACTGGCTTAGGGAGAGTAACCGTATATGAAGAACTATAAAAAATTATTCGCGGCACTGGTGGGTCTGGGACTGGTTTGTTCCCTGAACCTGAACTGGCAGCGCATCCAGGTGGAAAAAGCCAACAAGCAGATTGAAACCGTGATGGAATACAACAGCCTGGTGCGGATTGCCCAGGAAGAAGGGGTTCCCAAGGAAACGGTGTTCAAGGAATTCAAGGACCGGGAGGTTACCACCCTGGCGGTGTTTGATACCAATCTGGATAAATTGTCCCAAAGCGGGGCAGTGAATGTAGTGACCGGTGCCCAGCTGCTGAGCCAGAGAAAACTGGGGGCGCTGAGCCCTGCCTGGCAGGCCATTACGGACAATCCTGATTTTGTAACTGATGCAGTCTATCTGTCCGAGGGGCAGTCTCCCCGGGCCCTGAACGAGGCGGTGGAGGATATCCGGCTGCGCTTTGGGGCGGACCGGATTGTGGAGCTTAGTGCGGCGCCCCGGATCCTGCGGTTTACCGGGGATACGGTGGTGAGCAAGAACCCCATTGCCGGGGACCAGCGGGGAATCCGGGAAATGGACCTGGGGCCCTCCACGGACGAACTCCAAGATGTAACGAAAAATGGCTTTATGGTAGCCATTCGCCCTACCAACTACAGCGAGCGGTACACGGCGGGGGCTGCCTCCGCCCCGGAACAGATCGAGGCGCTGTTTAACCGGTTGGATAACAGCGGGGCTACGGTGTCCCTGATGATTGGCAGCGGCAAGCAGATGCTGGGCAACAAGGAACAGCTGCCGCTGGTGGCCAAGGACCTGGATGCACGGCATATTACTCTGGGCATGGTGGAAGGGGTCACCCAATTGCAGTTTGTGAACCTGGAAGGGCTGACCAAGCTGGCGGACCTGACTCATTACCAGGTGGCCAGGACCTACGTGATTGCCGATGCGGAACAGCGGAAGATGCAGGTGTTTGATGCGTTCCGGCGCTGGTCCCTGTCCGACGAGGAACGGAATATCCGGGTGAACTACATCAAGACGTTCCTGACGCCCCGGGACAACAAGACCCTGCTCCAGACCAATCTGGACTATGTGGAAGCAGTGAACAAAGACGTGGCCAGCAAGGGCTTTACCTCTGGCCGGGCTGACATTTACCAGGTGTACCAGCCGTCCAAGCTGTGGTACATTCCGCTGGCTTTCTCTCTGGCAGCTGCCTGGTGTCTGTATTTCCTGCTGCTGGACGTGCTGCCGGAAAAACATTACACCAAAGCGGTGGTGGGCCTGGGGGCTGTGATTTCGGCCTCGGTATTTGGACCTACGCTGCTGGCCCGGCAGGGCATTGCCTTTGGGGCAGCGGTGATTTTCCCGGTGCTGTCCATGGCCCGGATGCTGGAAATCTGGAAGCGCCGGGGGCAGGAGGGCTCCTTTGGGGCCCTGGCCGGCCGGACGGTGGTGGATTTGTTTGTAACTATGGTGTTATCCCTGATTGGCGCCAGCCTTCTTGGCGGGGTGCTCAGCGATACCCGGTTCCTTTTGGAAATGGATATCTACCGGGGGGTCAAGGCCACCTTTATGCTGCCGGTGTGCCTGGTGTTCCTTCTGTTCATGAAGAACCACGGGTTCTGGAACAAAGGGGAAAACTGGCGTAAGCCGGTGGCCAGACTGGAAGGGTTCCTGAAGCGGCCGCTGAATCTCAACGCCTTTTTGGTGCTGGGAATCTTCGCTTTTGTGGCCTGGGTATTTATCGGCCGCAGCGGCCATACGGCCGGGGTGCCGGTGCCTGCCATTGAGCAGAAGCTGCGCTACTTCCTGGAGGAGACCATGTGGGCCCGTCCCCGGGAAAAGGAATTTATGATTGGCCATCCGGCCTTCTTCCTGGCGGCCTGGGCTGCCTGGAAAAAGCTGCCCACCTGGTTCTACGGGCTGTGTGCCGTGGGCGCGGTGATTGGCCAGGGGTCTTTGGTACAGACCTTCTGCCATATGCGTTCTCCCATTCTCATGTCCTATGTGCGGGCCTTGGATGGGTATGCGGTAGGGGTGGTGCTGGGGCTCATTGCCCTGGTACTGTTTGCCTGGGCTTATCCTCATGTGCAGCGCCTTTTGGCAAGGAGGGACACTCTTGGGTAAGATTCTGATTTCCGGCTACTACGGGTTTTCCAACGCCGGGGACGAAGCCATGCTGACGGCCATTATTACGGCTCTCAGAAAAAAGGACCCCAGTGTAGAAATTACCGTGATATCCGGTCATCCTGAAGCCACCAGCAAGCTGCACCAGGTAAAGGCGGTGCACCGGTTTGCGCCCCTGGGAATCCTGAAGGCCATGCTGCACACGGACCTTTTGCTTTCGGGCGGGGGAAGCCTGCTGCAGAACGTGACCAGTCATATCAGTCTGTTGTATTATCTCAGCATTATTGCCCTGGCCCGGCTTTTGGGCCGGAGGGTGATGCTGTTTGCCCAGGGCATTGGGCCCATTCGGGGCGGTGTGTGCCGGCTGCTCACCCGGCTGATTTGCAGCCGGGCGGACCTGATTACGGTCCGGGACGACGGTTCTCTGGAGGATTTAAATGCCATGGGGATTCCCGCCAGCCGGGTGCTGGTTACCTCGGATGCGGTGTTTTCCCTGCCGCCGGGACGAAAGGAAGAAGGAAAGCGGCTCCTGGCCAAACTGGGGGTGGACCTGAACCGGCCGGTGGTGGGCTTTGCCCTGCGCCACTGGAAGGGGGAGGCACGGTTTAGCCGGGAGTTTGCCGGTGCGGCCGATGCCCTGAAGTGGGAGTTTGGGGCCCAGATTCTCTTTATTCCGCTACAATTTCCGGCGGACGCGGAGCTGTCCCAGGCGGTGGCAGCGGCTATGGAAAACCAGCAGGATGTGTATATGCTGGACCAGAAGTGCTCCACCCAGGAGTACCAGGACCTTATCAGCGGGCTGCATCTGCTGATTGGCATGCGGCTCCACGCCCTGGTGTTTGCGGCCATTAACGATGTGCCGCTGATGGCGGTTTCCTACGATCCCAAGGTGGACCGGTTTGTGGCCGGGATGAAGGGCAACGTGGTGAATACCATTGACAAGATTACCGCTGGGGAAATCCTCTCCATGGCCCGGGAGCTGTGGCAGCAGGATGGCCGGCAGGGCCGGGAACAGATCCAGGCCCTGCGCCAGGAAGCGGAAAAGAATATTGAAAGAGCGGTGGAACTGAGCCGACAATAATTGAAGGAGGCGGGAATCGTGCTGGTAATGAAGCATGCCGGTAAGGTATATCCAGGGGGAGCGGTGGCTCTTTCGGATATCAACGTGCATATTAAGCCGGGGGAATTTGTTTTTCTGGTAGGGCCCAGCGGGGCGGGGAAATCCACTTTTGTGCGGCTGATTTCCCGGGAAATCGAACCTACTTCCGGCCAGATTCTGGTAGATGGCGTGGATGTGATGAAGCTGCGGCGCAGTGAGATTCCTTTTCTCAGACGGCAGCTGGGCATCGTATTCCAGGATTACCGCCTGCTGAACGATCGGACGGCTTACGAAAATATTGCCTTTGCCATGCAGGTCATTGAAACGCCTGCCCATAAAATCAAGAACCGGGTCAACGAGGTGCTGGAACTGGTGGGACTGAAGGGCCGGGGGAAGAATTACCCCGGTGAGATGTCCGGCGGGGAACAGCAGCGGGTGGCCATTGCCAGGGCCATTGTCAACGATCCTTTGCTGGTGATTGCCGATGAGCCTACGGGCAACCTGGACCCGGAAACCAGTATGGAAATCATGAACATTTTCTCCCAGATCAACCATAATGGAACCACCATTATCATGGCAACCCATGACAAGACCATGGTGGACTACATGCAAAAACGCGTCATTGCCATTGAAAATGGGCAGATCGTGCGGGATGATCTCAAAGGAGTTTACGGTTATGAACTTTAGTACAATCTGGTATTATCTGAAAGAAACCTTTACCTCCCTGAAGCGCAATTCTCTCATGAGCATTGCGTCCATCTCCACGGTGGCGCTGTCCATTCTGGTGCTGGGGATGTTTCTTACCATGGTGCTGAATGTGAACAATCTGGCGAAGCATCTGGAAAATCAGGTGCAGGTAACGGTGTATATGGCTGATTCGGCCACGGCTGATCAGTTAAAAAATATGGATGCCGCCTTGCGGGGCACCGAGGGCATTGTGAAGGTGACCCCGGTGACCAAGGCCCAGGCTCTGAAGAATTTCAAGGAGCGGCTGGGGGAGCAGCAGAAGCTGCTGGACGCCCTGGGGGAAGACAACCCGTTCCCGTATTCCTTTGAAATCCAGGTGGACCGGCCGGAACGGATTGGGCAGCTGGTACCCGTCATCGAAAAGATGCCCGGGGTGGAAACTGCCAAGTTCGGCCAGGAAGTGGTGGAACATATTTTTCAGCTGACCAGGATTCTTCGGGTGGGGGGCGTTGCGCTCATCCTGATGCTGGCCATTGCCACGCTGTTTATTATTTCCAATACCATCCGCATTACGGTATTTGCCCGGCGGCGGGAAGTGAATATTATGAAGTACGTGGGTGCCACGGACTGGTTTATCCGCTGGCCTTTCCTTTTGGAAGGGATGATTATCGGGTTTGTGGGGGCAGCCATTGCCGCCGCAGCCCTGTTCCAACTGTATAATGCGGCCCAGCAGAAAATCTACGCCACCCTGTCCTTCTTTCCTATGCTGCCCAGCTGGCCGTATATGTACTATCTGTGCGGCGGGCTGATTGTGGTGGGCACCCTGATTGGGGCCTGCGGCAGCAGCATTTCCCTGCGCAAGTTCCTGGACGTATAAGGGGGGCGGGCGCATGAAGAAAGGGAAAACGGGAGCAGCGCTCCTGGCGGCACTCCTTGTTTCGCTGCAGCTTTCGGCAGCGGTGACCCAGGCGGAATCCATTGAGGACAAGAAAGCGGAGCTGCAGGACGTGCAGCAGCAGATGGAAGAAAAGGACGCCCAGCGGGAAAACAAGAAGGCGGAAATCAAATCTGCGGTGGACCGGCTGATTGCTGCCCAGAACGAGCTGGCAGCGGCCAAACGGGAACTGGCGGAGGTGGAGGGCCGGCAGCGTGACCTGGAAATCCAGATCCGGCAGAACGAGGCGGCGCTCTACGCCAAGCAGCAGGATTACGACAGGACCCGGGAAATCTACAAAAAGCGTCTGCGGGATATTTATGAAAACGGTCAGGTGAATTACCTGGATGTGCTGCTGGGGTCCACGGATTTCCGGGATTTTGCGTCCCGGATGTTCCTGCTCCAGCGGGTAATCCACCGGGACTTTGCCCTGATTGCCCGGCTGGAAACCCAGAAGGAAGCCTTGCAGGCCCAGCAGGCTACCCTGGAGGCCAACAAGCGGGACCTGGACGCCACCCACGCCCAGGTAGCGGCCAAGCAGCAGCTGGTGCAGCAGAAGACGGCGGAACGGCAGGCCCTGTACGAACAGGCCCTGGCGGAAAAAGCCCAACTGGATGCGGAGTACGAGGAACTCCAGCGCAGCAGTGCCCAGATTACGGACATGATCAAGCGCATGGAGGAGCAGGGACGGATTACGGCGGCCCAGCACGGCTCCGGACGGCTGAGCTGGCCCATCTACGGGGAGATTACGTCACCTTTTGGCTGGCGGGTACACCCCATTTGGGGAACCCAGATTTTCCACGCGGGGATTGATATTGCCTGCGACTACGGCGACCCGATTCGGGCGGCCGATGGCGGCGTGGTAATCTACGCCGGCTGGATGGGCGGCTACGGCAATGCGGTTATGATTGACCATGGGGGCGGCCTGGTGACGCTGTACGGGCACAATACTTCGCTGAATGTCAGCGAAGGGGAGTCCGTCAGCAAGGGTCAGGTGATTGCCCAGGCCGGCAGTACCGGTGATTCCACCGGTCCCCACTGCCATTTTGAGGTCCGGGTCCACGGCGAGGTAACCCAGCCTTTGGATTATCTGCCGTAAAGGAGAAGAGAATCTATGTTTAAGAAAAAATACAGCGCTGCGGCCCTCCTGGAAACGTTTTTCCTGTCTTTGGGGGTGTTCTGCGGCGGGTCCTATTATCTGCTGAAAAACTGGGTGGGGGATCCGGAGGCTCTGGGTGAGATTGTCCGGACCATGCATCTGATTCAGCAGCATTATGTAGGGGAAGCGGACCGGAAGAAGATTTATGATGGCGCCCTGAACGGGATGGTGAAGCAGCTGGGGGACCCGTACTCCACCTATTTGGACAACCAGGATTTTGCTGCCCTGAATACCATGACCGAAGGCCATTTTGGCGGGGTGGGCATGGTGATGGGCATGAAGGATGACCATACCTTTGTGGTGGTATCGCCCATTGAGGATACACCGGCCTACAAGGCGGGAATCAAGTCCGGGGACGTGCTGCTGCAGATTGACGGCAAGGAACTGGCGGGGGAAAGCCTCAGCGATGTGGTAAAGCAGATCCGGGGCCAGGACGGCACCCAGGTGCAGCTGCTGCTCCAGCGGGGGGAAGAAGAACCTCAGACCTACACCATTACCCGGGGGGATATTAAAATCAAGAGTGTCTACGGGAAAATGGAAGACGGCAATATCGGCTATATCCGGATTACCAACTTCAGTGAGGATACCGGGAAGGATTTCCAGGCGGAGCTGAAGAAGCTGGAGGACCAGGGAATGAAAGCTCTGGTGCTGGACCTGCGGGACAACCCGGGGGGACTGCTCAGCAGCGGGGTGGCCGTGGCCCAGTGCCTGGTGCCCAAGGGTCCCATTGTGTCGGTAACGGACAAGCAGGGCAAGACCATGACGGAATCGTCCACTTTGGACAAATTCCCGTATCCTCTGGCGGTGCTGGTGAACAAGGGAACGGCGTCGGCGGCAGAGATTGTGGCCGGGGCCATCCAGGACACCCATGCGGGCCAGCTGTTTGGGGAGAAGACCTACGGCAAGGGCGTGGTGCAGAACGTGTTCCTGCTGTCCCCGGACACGGCGGTAAAGCTGACGGTAGCCAAGTACTATACCCCCAGCGGCCGGAGCATCGACAAGGTGGGGATTACGCCGGACGTGGCGGTGGCTGCGGAGGACGAGTACGGCACCAATCAGGTGCAGGCGGCGGAAGCGTATTTAAAAGAGCAGCTGCAATAACACAGGTCAGGAGAGTGTACGATGGATATTTTCAATCAACTGAGCAGTCATTTTCAGGGATGGAACGCATATCTGACTACCGACGCCGGGAGGCTGGCGGCCTGGCCCTATGTGTGGACCGGGTTAAAAATCCTGCTGGCTTTGGTGATTCTGCTTTTGGTGCTGTACCAATACCGGGCCCGGCAGGTACGGCGGCAGCGGGGCATCAAGTACCGGCTTTCCAAGCTGATTTCCCATTTGTGCGATACCTACGAGCAGATGGAGGACATCGACTGGAAAAACCAGATTTGCTATACCTATGTGATTCACGATGGAAAGCTGAATGTGCAGGAAAAGCCGTTCCAGAACGTAACGGAACTGGCCGGGGAACTCCATCCGGAGGACGCCCGGAAGTACACGGAAGATTTCCTGCGGTCGGCGGTGGAAAAGGCCATGAAGACCTGCGGCCAGGTGGAATTTACTGCCCGGGAAAAGCAGAAGGACGGCTCCTATCGGTGGATGTCCTATTTGCTCCAGGGCATCAAGAAGGATAAGACCCATCGCCGGAGCTGCCTGCTCCTAAAGCATGGGGTGGACGATATGCACAGCCAGGAAATGGAGCGGCGGGCCCAGCTCACCAGCGCCATGGACCAGGCCCGGGAACTGGCGGAGGCCAAGAGCAAGTTTATGGCCCACATCAGCAAGGATACCCGGGAAGCGCTGCACTCCATTATGGGGTATCTGACCCTGGCGGAGGACGAAGCCAGCCAGGAAACCCGGAAGGAATATGTACGGGAAAGCCAGGAGCAGGTCCGGTACCTTTTGGGGGTGCTGAACGATGTTATCGACCTGTCTGCCATGGAAAATGGCACATTGCAGACCCATTACGAAGCCTTTGACGTACAGAAGCTGCTGGATTCGTTGAACCAGGTGTTCCAGGACGAGGCGGCCAAGCGGCAGCTTGATTTTTCCATGCAGGTGGAGGCTTTGCAGTATCCTCGGCTCTTGGGGGATCAGAACCGGCTGGAACAGGTGCTGTTAAATGTGCTGAACAACGCTATGCTGTTTACGGAAGCCCAGCACAAGGTGACCTGCCAGATTCGGGAAAAGGCCATCAAGCACAAACGGGTGTGCCTGGAAGCGGTGGTCCAGTGCGAGGGCATGGAAGTGCCGGAGAATATGCTGGATAAGGTGTTCCTGCCCTTTGAGCTGTCCAGCCAGGTGGACGGGAATACGGTCCACGGCGGTCTGGGGCTGGCGGTGACCCACAACCTGGTGCACGTACTGGGCGGGGTGATCAAGGCCGACCAGGCGGAAGGCAAGGGGATGCGGTTTACCATTGAGCTGCCCTTTGGCTACGAAAAGCATGCGGCCAAGCTGACGGCGGAGGAGGTTCATCTCCAGGGCAAGCACCTCCTGGTGGCAGAAGACAGCGATTTGAACGCCCAGGTGCTGGAGAAGATTACGGCACCTTTGGGGATGCTGCTGGACCGGGTGACCAACGGCAAGGAAGCCTGCGACAAGTTTGCCCAGGCTGCGCCCCATACCTATGACGCCATTTTGCTGGATCTGGATATGCCGGTTATGAACGGCAATGAGGCGGCCAAGGTGATTCGGGCTATGGACCGAGAGGACGCCAAGACGGTGCCCATTATCGCCATGACGGAGAACCTGATTTCGGAGGATGTGGCCCAGGCGCTGAAGAATGGAATGAACGGGCAGTTGGTGAAGCCGCTGGAGAAGGAGCAGCTGCTGCAGGTTCTGCTGAGTTTTTTGTAAGGGTAAGAATAACGATAGAATAACGATAGGAAAAGGCATACTGCTGATGCGGGAGCGTCAGCAGTATGCCTTTTTGGTGCGGGCAATGGACCTGATGTGTGCTGATGCCGGGTATCCCCTCTCCTGCATCCCCTTTCAATCACACTGCGGCCGGTGGAAAGGGGATGCTTTCCTCTCCCCTAAAGGGTAGAGGTTTTGGCGGGACGTGCGGTCCATGGGGTGTTGGTGATGGCCAATTTTAAACTTTCTTCGTCATCCACGCTGTGGATGCCACCTCTTTAGTGGTTCGCCGTGCTCCAATCAGCAGCGTCCTTGCGGATTTGCTTCTTGGACGGCTATCACATGGGTCACGTGTACCAAACAGCTTCTAGAATACCTGTGACGCTGTTTGGACGTGACCGCAACGCTTGAAAGAGGCGTTCTAAGCCACTAGTGGTCGTGTGCTAAATGGGGAGGCTAGTGCATAAATGCAGGTAGTGGCCCTTTGGGATGTTGGTGCGGTCAGCGTACATTGCAGGCGATGGTGCGGGGTATCCTCGAGCGGTTCGCGGCTACCCACTCAGTTACGCCCTTCAGGCTTACTTCGCGGGCCGCTATCACAGGGGTCGTATATTCCATTTCTCTACGGCCAGAGGCCTTGAGAAATGGATACGACTCCCTTAGTCAGCCTGCGGTGACAGCTCTCCTAGCGGTTCGCGGCTCGCTGCGCAGCTGCGTCCTACGGACTTGCTTTGCAGGCCGCTATCGCATGGGCCTTATTAACCAAACATCCTTTGGAAAACTGTGGGGATGTTTGGATGCGGCCGTAAGCGGTTCGCCGTATTCCGTTCCCCGTCACCCTGAGGGTTCGGCTCACGGACGGCTATCGCATGGGCCTTATTGACCAAACAGCCCCTTGCAGAATTTGTTGGGCTGTTTGGATGCGGCCGCATAGTGGTTCGCTGCTAGCCAGGCGGCGTCGCCCTGCGGGCTTGCCTTCTGGGCAGCTGCATAAACCGGAGCAACTAGGCCATCTGCACGGACTTTTTAGGCCACCCTTCCGGACTATTAGTCCAGGTGCTTTTTAAAAGCTCTGCCGGATCTGTAGAACCGGCAGAGTGAATCTAGCAGCTTTCAACCGATATATATTGTTTTAAATCTCTTTCAGTGTGCCAATGAAGGTATGGGCACGCATGAACAGGGTGGCAAGTATCGACGGCAAGACAGCCTAAATTCTGCGGTAGGGTGGAAGAAAAACACCGTGCAGGTGGCCTAAGAACGGAATATGCTTTAAACAAGAGAAAAATGTTTTTAGGTCGTGCGGTCAGCAAACTTTTGGTGTGGTGCGGGTATCCCCCATTGCCGCTATGCGGCATTTCCCCAAAGGGAAACGCTTGTCCCCTTTTGGGGCTAGTACATGAAGGACGGTAGCTCAACCACGGAAAAGTCAGCGGGGCTGACTTTTAGCTGTAGAAAACTCTGTACCGGATTTTTTGGTCGAGTGGTCAGCGGACTTTTGGCGTGGTGCGGGGGATTTCGGATTTTTGGTCGTGCGGTCCGCAAACTTTTGGCGAAGTAGGGGATATCCCTCGCATTTTTAACCTTTGTACGGTTGGCCGGGGCCAGTACTGGCCTGGGGGTAGCTCAACCACGAAAAAGTTAGCAGAACTGGCATTTTTCTCGCCAATCAGTTATAATGCTACTAACAAATCCCGGTGGAGTAATTACGTTTTGCTTTGCAGTTTCACACCCTGGCAAAGGGATTGCTCGGCGAGAGCTATTGCAGTTTGAGGGCAGGTGAAGGGCAATGCTAAGCGCCACTGGGGAAATAAAGCAATTGTAAATGACGAGGCGCATGGGCTTCACGCGCACTTTCAATCCAGGAAGTGCTGCGAAATTCACATTGCTCTCAAACGTTTGAGCGTATGTAAATTTCTCATGGTATTTTGGCAGCGATTTTCTTTGCTGCTGCTCTCAAAAGGCTTGTCTACTCCTATAGGGGCAGGCAGGTCTTTTCTCCTTATTTACCGCTTTTTAACTGCCGTCTGGGGGCCGCAATTCCTCTTTTACCTCCAAATTGTATCATTTATACAAAAAAGTTTTAAAAACCTATTGACGGTGTGGGGGAGTTATGCTATTATAAATAAGCTTTCTCACGGGGAAGCAATGGCAAACCAGAACAGCTGCTTGTTTGAGAAATTAGCTTCAAAAAAAAGTAGTTGACAAAATCTTCTGAGTTTGCTAAACTATCAAAGTCGTTGATGAACAAGAAGCGATGGAAGAACTTTGAAAACTGAATATTGATTGACAGATGTGCGGGTCAAGTCACCTTTATGGTGATGAGATCGAGTCACTTCGAGACAACGAAGTAAAAAAATCAAAGCTAGTATTTTCAAGAGCCAAGCGGCTTTTCA
>PPYF01066760.1_pt1 | contig 19334 bp, 13 predicted proteins | sample 1559871 | NCBI WGS metagenome assembly PPYF01 (sample SAMN08240021, study PRJNA423297) | Human gut metagenome, whole genome shotgun sequencing project. | reverse complement strand
CGCCGGTTCCTCCCCCTTCCGCCGCTTCAGTTCCGCCTCCCCATCCCGGACCGCCTCCATCACCCGAACCGGGTGTTTCACCGCAGTCCAACAGTGATAATTTTGCGCTCGTTACGGCGATTTCTCCTCTGCTCTCCCTGTTTACGATGGCTATTCCCGGACCGAACGTCGTTGGCCCGCTCATCTGCTGGCTGATCTGGAAGCAGGACTACCCCCTGGTGGACCAGATAGGCAAGAACGTCATCAACGCGCAGATTTCCTGGGGAATTTACCTGCTGGTGTCCTGGGCGTTCTTCGGAGTTCTGACCCTGATCTTCATTGGTTTCCTGTTCATTTGGATCCTTCCTTTGGTGTGGATCATCCTGTCCGTCGTGTACACGATCAAGATATCCAACAGGGAATACACGTACCAGATGCCTTTCACGATCACGTTCATCAAATAATCTCCGAATTGACCGAGAACATTCAACAGGGGCCGTCCTGCGCAACAAGCGGGGCGGCCTCCTTTTTTGAATCCGGCCGTCTTGCCGGATAGGGTGTGTTCCGTTCCCTGAAAATCTGCCGCCGTCCGGGGAAGTTGTTTCCGGCCCCGGCTTGTCCGGGAAAGGAAAAACAGGCTCTTTTCCCTGCCGCGGGCCGATGAAAACCTGGCGCCGGGAAAGAAAATTTCCGCCTCATTCCGGGAGAACAGAGCCATAAGTATCACCGGGCCGGAAACACTTGTCTTCGGGGAATCCGGCCGTGAAGGGGGCATGGCCGGAGGCCGGGCTGCCGCGGGATTGCGGCGGAGGACTAGAAAAAAGGAAAGCTTTCGCCTTTCCCGGTTAAAGGAAGATGCGGTACCCGGCGGAGGGGAATTCCTCTGCCTGCCTTCCGGCCAGGGGTTATTGGCCGGCCAGTCCCTCCTGAGCGCCTGTGTTCAGATGGGTATTTCCCGGTCGCTGCCGCCGTACATGAAGGTATGCAGCAGGCGCGTGACCTGGTTCTGGTCGGAATGAAGCTGTGCGGCGGGGCGCAGGGCGGCATAGGTCAGGCTGTCGTGCCCGGTAAATTCCCTCATGTGGAATCCCTGGAAATTGGTCATGGGCTCGTTGTCGTGGTACAGCTTGCCTCTTCTCAGCAATTCGTCAAAGACGTGTTCCGCCTCCCGTGTGCGGGTCAGCGCCTTTTCCGGGTGCGGCACGCGGATGACCAGGGCGCCTCCGTCCCCGCGGAAATTGATGCCCGCGCCGGCCATGACGTCCGCGGAAGGCTGGCTGGTGATACTGCCGAGCAGCAGCACCCCGTTGTCCACCAAATGGATGCGGTCGCAATGGGCGTATTCCTTCACGTGAAGCACGCCTCCGTAAATGTGGGTGGAAACGCTGCCCGTCAGTTTTTTAATGCGGGCCAGTCCGTGCCTGATGATGAACTCCGAGCCGTCGCAGGGCAGGTCTATCTCCGAGGCAAAAAGCCAGCCGTCCGTCATCGTGATGCGCCCTTCGTGCTCCCTGGCTCCCTGAATGCACCCCTGTCCCATCAGCACGCGGCCGCCGTTGATCTCCAGGCTCCCGTTGGCCTTGTCCCCCAGGAACATGGTCATGTGGTCCGGCAGGTTGCCGATGAGCGTCAGGGTACCCCCGTTGCGCACGGCCAGGTGGGCGGTGCCGTGGCCGTGGTCCGGCTGGTTGGGGCCGCCCACATAGACGGGGGCGTTGATGATGTAAAGGCTGCCTCCGGCGTCAATGGTCAGGGAATCCTGAACATCCGTCTGTCCCTGGACCACGTCATTGGTGATGGTGACCGGGCACATGTAGGAAACGCGGTTCATGGATGACGCTGAAAGCGGCATCATTCCCGTCAGGATGAATGGGTTGATATTGCTCATGGTATTGGTTCTACAGCTGGGTTGGAATTTGCGGCGTAATAATAGTACGCCAATATGTTTGACCGTCCGGAAGTGAAAAATGTTCGGGTAAATTTCCTGATTTTTTCCGGGTGGGAGCGGAACGGAGAAAGGAGGAGAAAGGAGGAGAAAGGAGGAGAAAGGAGGATCGGGGATCATTCCCATTCCACGCGGGTAAGCTCCAGTTCCCGCCCCCGGAGGATGGCCAGGGCGGGCTCCCCGCAGCCGGGGCAGATGTAGCCGTGGTCCGTGAAGAGGAAATCCTCTTGGCAGTCGTCGCAGCGGCAGAGGGCCTCCACCCAGGTGACCTCCAGGGCGGCGTTCCCCGCCGCGTAGGCGTCTTTCAGGGCCAGAAAGGCGGATTGCAGGGCGTCCGGCACCACGCCGCTCAGGCTGCCGATGGTCATGTGCACGCGCACCAGCCGGGAGCCGCCGTTTTCTTCCAGGAGGCGGCGCGCCATGTCCAGCGCCCCTTCCATGATGCCTACTTCATGCATGGGAGTTTTCCCGGTCCGCGCAGTCCTCCACCGCCCGGGCAATGAGGTTTTCAATCAGCTCCAGGGCCTGCGGCATGGCCGCCCGCACCTCTGCGGACATGGGCTGGCAGAACTCCGTGTGCGCGGCCTCCACCCCCACCAGCGTGATGGCGCGCGGCAGGGTGCCGCAGAGCTGGGCGGCGCCCAGCACCTCCTTCATGCCTATCTGGTGCGGGGAAATGACGCGGGAGAAATGGCGGGGGAGCTCCTCCTTGCTGCGCGTGACGAGCGTGCCCGGCGCGGCCCCCGTCTTCACGGCGTCCACCAGGATGACCGTGTCCGCGTCTTCCAGCAGGGGCAGCAGCGTCATGCCCAGGGTGCCTCCCTCCTCCACATGCACCAGCGGGCCGTAGTCCCGCTTCTGGAGCCGTTTCGCCAGCTCCACGCCCACTCCGTCGTCCCCCATGAGCGGATTGCCCACGCACAGCACGAGCACGGGATAGGCGTTCCCCTTCACGGGGCAGCCGCGCAGGGCTTCCGTATATTCTTCAGCTTCCATGAACGTTGAACCGGTATTATTCATCCCTGAACTTCACACCCTTGCGCAGCCAGCGGCCGCCGCTGAACATGGAGGAAATGGTGCCGTCCCGGTCCACGTTCCCGGAAAGAATGGACAGGTACACGTGGATCATGGCGAAAATGATGAAGCACCACATGCCGATCAGGTGGATCAGGCGCACGTACGGAACCCCGATCAGGTCGTTCAGCGGCATGAACCAGTGGTAGAACCAGTGGCGCGGCTCGTACAGCGCGTACAGGGCCAGCCCGGTGACGATCATGGTGGTGAACAGGACGTACACGCCCGTGTATGTCCACTGCTGGAGGGGATTGTGGCCGATGTAGCGCGGGCCGTCGTAGCTCCGCGCAAAAACGTAGTCCACCGCCGTGGCGTACAGGTCCTTCCACTGTTGTCTGGAGACGGGGAACAGCGCCCGGAAGCTCTGGTACTTGTTGGACGCCATGAAAAAGCAGGAAAAGCGGAGCATCATCACCACCACCAGCGTCCAGCCCAGGGCGTAATGGACGAAGCGGAGCGTGCCGAACTGAAAAGCGCCGTGCAGGTCCCCCATTTTCAGGAACCAGCCTTCCGCGATGCAGATGCCCGTGGCGGCCAGGCCGATGATGCAGAACACCCATGTCCAGTGCAGCACCCGCAGCGGCCAGTCCCAGACGTGGAAGTAGCGGAAATTGGCCTTGGCCTTGGAAAGATGGCGCACGTCCCGCATGGCGTGCATGGGCACCACGCCCAGCAGGCGCCACGGGGCGCCGGAGCGGTGCACGGCAATCCCCACGGGCTGGAAGCCGGACGGATCGTAGGCTTCAAAAGCCTTGTTCATGCGTTCCTTTTCCAGATTGCTGACCTCGCACAGTTTTTCCAGGGCGTTCAGGTTGCCGCGGGCCACCATGAAGGGGACGGCGTCTTCCTTGTCCGCGGCCTTCAGGATGGCGGTGCTGTAATGGCGTTCTCCGGACGGGGCCTCCCAGGAATCCGCCTGCTGGGCGTAATTCAGCTGGATGCCGCGTTCCCGTGCCGCGTGCAGCAGGGCCAGGTCCCCCGGGTCCGTGCTCCCGTTGGGGGAGGCGCACACGGCCAGCGCCAGGATTTCCTCCGGAGAGTAAACGGTACTGGCCGGAATGGCATCCTCCACCACCAGGGTGAGGTCTTCATTGATGAGGGTCGTTTTCACGGGTCCTGTCTGGTCATAATGGCCTCTCCCTCTTCGTCAAACAGATGGACGGCGCAGGATTGGCACGGGTCATAGCTGTGAATGGTGCGCAGGGGCTCCACGGGTCGGGACGGGTCCACCAGCGGATGCGTTCCGGTGTGGGCCAGGGAATACTCGTAAGGCCCCATCTGGCCTTCCGCGTCCCGTCCGGAACTGTTCCAGGTGCTGGGAACCACGGCCTGGTAATTCACCGTCTGGCCGTTTTCAATCCTTACCCAGTGGCTGAGGCTGCCGCGGGGGGCTTCCACCCAGCCCACACCCTTGCAGGAGGAGGGCCATGTCTCGGGCTCCCATTTCTCCGGGTTGAAGGTGGCGGTTTCCCCGTTCTTGATGCGGTTCGTCATTTCCTGGAGCTGGTCCACCATCATGTCCACGTTGATCATGGCGTCCAGGGCGCGGCCGTACACGCGGCCCAGCGTGGAATTCATGAAGGCGTTGTCGCGCGGCAATCCCAGCTTGTCGCAGGCGGCGTCCACCCGCTCCACGATGGCGGGAACGCCCTGGGCGTAGCCGATCATCATGCGGGCGTTCGGTCCCACGGCCATGGCGTGGCCGTCGTAGCGCGGAGCTTTCACCCAGGTGTACTGGGGCCGGTCGGAAAGCCATTTGTAGGGAGGCCTGGGCCCGTTGTAATCCGCGTCCGTCTGGCCGTCGTACGGGGCCAGTCCCGCGTCCCGGCCCTCCGTGTACTTGTACCACGCGCTGGTGACGAACTCCTTGATCTTGTCCTGGTCAAAGGGAAGGACATTCTTGTAATCCCCGTTCAGCAGCACGCCCGGCTTGATCATGCCTTTGCCGGCAGGAGCCCCGGTATTGATTTCAGACGGGTCCCCGGTGCAGAACAGGTTGGGGTTGGAAGCGCCGATATGGGCGTAATCCTTGTAAAAACCGGCAATGGCCACGATGTCCGGGTAATACACCTTGTGGATGAAATCGTGGCAGGTATCCACGAGCTGTTTCAGGTAGCTCAGGGAAAACTGGTTGATGGCCTGGTCGTTGTTCATGTTGATGGCGCAGGCCATGCCGCCCACCAGGAAATTGGGGTGCGGGTTCTTGCCGCCCAGGATGGTGTGGATCTTGATCATGTCCCGCTGCCAGACGAGGGCCTGGAGGTAATGCGCCACGCCCAGCAGGTTCACTGCCGGCGGCAGCTTGTAGGCCGGGTGGCCCCAGTAGCCGTTCGTGAAGATGGAATACTGCCCGTGGGCGATGGAATCCTTCAGCTTCTTCTGCACCCCGGCAAAATACGTGGCGGAGGAAAGGGGCCAGTCGGAAAGGGACTTGGCAATCGCGGCGGTCTCATTCGGGTCCGCCTTCAGGGCGGAAACCACATCCACCCAGTCCATGGCCTGGAGCTGGTAGAAATGGATCACGTGGTCCTGAATGCCCAGGGCTCCGCTGACCAGGTCCCGCATAAGTTTGGCCTGGATGGGCACGGGATATTGCAGGGCGTCTTCCACCGCGGCCAGCGCGGCAATGGCGTGGGTGCCCGTGCAGACGCCGCAGATGCGTTCCACAAAGGCCCACACGTCGCGCGGATCGCGCTTGCAGGCGATTACTTCAATGCCGCGGTACTGCGTGGTGGACGTCCAGGCGTTCTTGATCACGCCGTCTCCGGCCTCCATCTCCACCCGCAGGTGGCCTTCGATGCGCGTCACGGGGTCGATGACCACGCGGCTGGATTCCGGAACGGCCGCTGATGTGTAATTGCTCATGGTAATCTGGTGTAAAAGGCTTCTTATTCTTCAGTTTCCTTGTCGGGGGAGCCGGGCGCGTCCCCGAAGGCGGGCAGGGAGACGTTCGCCTCCTCCTTCATGTGCTGCCGCTTGTAGTGAATGGCGGACCCCACCGCATGGGCGGCGATGGCCGTGCCCGCGGCGGCTACGCCCACGGCGCCGATCACGTTGGCGGAGGCCTCCACGCCGAAGCCGTTCACATTGGGCAGCGTCTTGTAGAAGGGAGTCATGCGGTCGAAGAAATACAGCTCCGTGCAACCGATGCACGGATGCCCGGACTGGATGGGGAAGCTGACCCCGCCGTTCCACTTGACGATGGGGCAGGGGGAGAAAGTGTCCGGCCCCTTGCAGCCCACCTTGTACAGGCAGAAGCATTCGCGCGCGTTCTCGTCGTCAAACACGTTCACGAACTGGCCGGCGTCAAAATGGGCGCGGCGCGGGCAATTGTTGTGGATGCGCGTGCCGTACGCCATCAGGGGGCGCGTTTCCAGGTCGCACTCCGGTGCGCGGTCAAAAGTGAGAATGTACATGATCACGGCCGTGATCACGTCCCCGATGGGGGGGCAGCCCGGCACGTTGATGACCGTGCGGTCCGTCAGGATGTCCCGCACGCCCACGGCCCCCGTGGGATTGGGGCGGGCGGCCTGGATGGAGCCGAAGTAGGCGCAGGAGCCCACGGCCAGGATATAGGAGGCGTTCTCCGCGCAGCGGCGCAGCAGGTGTTCCACCGTTTCCCCGGCCACGGTGCAGTAAATGCCGCCGTCGTTGACCGGAACGGACCCGTTGATAACCAGGATGTGGGGTTCCTTGATCGCCTCTTCCAGCGCCTGGTTGGCCGCCTCCCCGGAGGGGGCCATGAGCAATTCCACATACGGCATGGACACGGCGGAAAGCACCATGTCCCCGATCTCCTCATTATAGCTGCGGATGGTGCTTTCCAGGCACCCGGTGCATTCCTGAAGCTGGAGCCAGATAACCACGGGCCGTTTGAGATTCGCCATCTTGTCCGCGATTTCCTGGGCGTTGGAAACGCCGCCGCTCACGGAGGCCACGCCCATCAGGGCGATCATTTTCAGGCACCATTTATTGAATTCCCGGCGGCTGACGCCGCGCCGCTCCATGTGTTCTCCCAGGGTTTCCCCGGGTCGCCAGGTGGTTAGAATCTCATGGTTCAGGGAGGCCTGTTCCGCCTCCTTCAGGGAAGATAGCTCAGTGCGCTTCATGTGCGTGGTCCGGGTAAATATGTTTCCATTTAGACACGATTTCCGGGAAATGCGATCAATATTTTCCAATATTTCCGGTGCGGCCCCTTACCAGGACCACACGTTCTGGATCTGGAAAACCACGGCGGTCTGGCCCCGGCGGCCGTTGACGGGATTCTTCACGAGCTGAATGTCGGGCTGAAGCGTCATGGTGGGCGTTACCTGCATCACGTACGTCAGTTCAATGCCGTATTCATTCTTATTCACGTACGGTCCGTTCTTCCTGGCCCCCTGCTGCCAGAGGAAGCCCAGGCCCAGGTAGCCGTCATTGGACGCGCCCTTTCCGTAAAAGGGGGAAAGAAGCACCAGCCCCGTGGTGGCCGCGCAGCGTACGCCGGTCAGTGTGGCCGCGTCGTCGCTGGCCCAGCCGCCCCGGAAAAACCAGCCCAGATGGCTGTGGCGGCCGAGCTGCTGCTGGAAGTTGACGCCCACGCCGCCCCCGTTCTCACTGTCACTGGTGGTGAAAAAGGGCTGGAGGCGGTACACGCCCGGCCCCCATCCGCAGAAATCCTCCGCCACGTAGCCGAACTCAAGCACGTTGGTCCAGTTATCCGAGTTCATATTCTTGAACGGATTGTGGTTGGCGGTCATGTTGTTGGCGGCGGTGGCGCCCATCACGTAAAAGGAGGTGGTGGGCTGCCAGGCAAAATGGAAACCCAGGGAATTATCCGTGAGCGGAAGCATGGGATTGTTGCCGAAAACGCTGTTGGTCAGGTTATTGTTGTGGGAATTGGCGTACGCGTTGTGGTCCATGTAATTGGTGGTGTCCAGCTGTCCCGCCATCAGCAGGAGCTTGCCGCCCGCGCCCACCCAGGCCAGGCTCAGGTTGCTCAGGTGCGGATCCGGCCCCTGGAAGGAACTGGTGGGATTCTGGAGGGAGCCTAGCGTGGTCTGGGGGCCCGCATTCCCCTCATTGAAATGAAAACCGTTGCCGAAGTCGAACTCGGAAGCCAGGTACATGCCGCTGCCCGTGGAATTGTTGCGGAACAGGGTGATGTTGGTCAGCAGGGAACCGTTGTGGGAGGCGAAATCCTTTCTGCCGTTCAGGCCGCCGCCCGTCAGACCCGTGTAATTGAAACCGTACTGGGCGGAATAGGTGATGCCGTATCTGGACAGGGCCGTTTTAATTTTTTGCGCTCCTGTGGAAATCATGTCCTCGCGGATCCAGGCGTTCGGTTCCACGCAGGTATTGCCGAAAACGTAGGAACTGTCCAGATACGGCATCATCTTGAGGGGCTTGGGCGCAAAAAACTCAATGCCGGGCTTGGACGGGCGGGAAAGGTGCTGGAGAAGAATGCTCGGCTTGGTGGGCACGCCGGGCGTGCGCTTGGTGATCTGTTCCTCCGGCTTCAGCCCCTTGATCAAGCTGGGGCTTATTTCCCTGCCTTCCAGCGGTCTGACGCGCAGGCCGCGTTCCGTATTCAGGTAAACGCCCTCCGGGGACGGCTGGGGCTGGGGAATCTGCTGGGCCAGCACGGGATCACAGGAAACAAGGGCGGCGACGGCAAAAAAAGGAGGAAGCAATACATGTTTCATATGACAGTCAGACAAGGCCGTACCCGGAATTGTCATAACGAGGATAGCATGCTGACACGAATACCCGGCAGACCCTCGCAAAAAGGGGCGCAGGCCGTCCTTTTCCCGTAAGGCCGGTAAATCCCGGAGCGGTTTCTCCTGCGGCGCACCGCCGGGACTGCCGGATAGGGCTGTCCGTGAGGAAATCCCGTAATTCCGGGGTCAGTCGTTCCCGTACAGGGGGGGAACGGGAGCCTTTGCCGGAAGCGTGTACAATTTTTCAATATCGTCCAGGTACCTGGCGATGGGCGTGTTGGCCGGAGCCTCCTGCTCCCGGATCAGCTTCATGGTTGCCGCGTAGGAATCAAACGTTTTTCCGGAACCGGTCCGGGTGTTGATTTCATACCAGTCCATATAATCCCGTACGCGCCGGGCCGTTTTCATGGAAAGTTCCCGTATTTCCCGGAGCTGACTGATTTTCGGCGCGGCTTTCCTGCGGTCCAGTCTGTCCGTCTGCATCAGGGCGACGAGCTTGGCGTATTCCACGATGACGGGACGATAGGAGGGGAACGAGCGCCTGCTGAGGTTGAACAGGTTGCCGGATATGTTGGAAAGCTGTCTCTTCAGGTCCGTCAGGGAGGCGGCTTCCTCCAGATTGTCCACTGGAAAAGTGGAGGTGGTCCGCGTGTCCGGATCGTACTTGACCAGGGTGAGGGCTTCCTGCAAATGCCTCTCCGTCTCCATGATCGTGAGGGTTTCCGTCACGGGTGGGGTAGCCATGCGGGAAAGCTGGAGCGTCCACCATTTGTGCAGGGAGGAGGGTGTCAGATTGAGCTGGGGAAAATGGCGCTTGATGAGCATCAGGGCGCCGCAGGAAGTCTGGTAGGCGGCGTAGGAGGTGGCGTCCAGTTCTTTCTCCGGCTCCCGGCTTTTCAGAATATCGTCCGGGCTCATGATCCCGTCCTGCTGGAACAGGGTGGAATACAGCGTGCGGTCCGCTTCATTGGTCTGCCACAGAACGGCCTGTTCCAGCCCGGTAATGAGCCAGGCAGGAAGGCTGACCTGTTCCGGCAGGCCCTCCGGATCGATGTTCCGCAGCATCATTTCATAAAGCAGGGTGGAAATGACCGCGTTCCGGAGCCTGTCCTGGTTGATGCCGCGGCCCAGGTGGATGTAAATATTGTACGTGATGGCGTCCCCCAGGATCGTGGTCTGCATGCGGATGGGATTGGGCGGAACCGGGGTGCCCGGTTCCCCCAGCAGGCGGATGATGATCCGGTTCTTCCACTCGTTCGGTTGCTTGAGGATTTTCAGCAGCGCCGTACGCATGGAATCGGCGCGGGAGGCGATGGCTCCGGCTAGCAGGGCGTCCTGGCCGATCACGTGGAACTGCTTGGAAGAGGAAATGCTGGTGAAAGGCTGCCGCCGTACCGGGGCTTCCGTGGCGGGAGCCGCCGCGGGCGGGACTGACATTTCTCCGGACGGAGCCGCAGGAGCGGGTACGGGCTCGGCAACGGGCGCAACGTTGGACCGGCCCTGCAGGACGGGGCGGTCGGAGGAATCGTCCAGATGGTCCGTGTCCGGAACGGGCAGGGGAACTGTTTCTTCATGCGCGGCGGCAGGCGGCGCGCTTTCTCCCCGTTCCGCCTCCTGTCCGCAAACGCAGGGAACAAGGAGCAGGAGGGGCAGAAGAAAGCTGGTGCATGTTCCTGCGGGAATCATCGGTCGGGATCGGGTTAATCGAATTGTTCCGCCAGGCAGCCGAAATCCTCTTCCGCATGACCTTCGCGGCACAGGCGGTCCATGATGGAGGAGACGAGAGCCGCCACGGGAGGCTGGATGCCCTTTTCCGCCGCCAGTTCCTGGGCGTAAACGCCGTCTTTCCTCATATTGTCCAGGGAAAAGTGGGTGGAAAAATCGCGCTCCGCCATCAGGGGAAGCTTGAACGCCGCCAGCGGGGAGGCGATGACGTTCCGGGAAATGGCCTGCCCCAGCAGTTGCGGGGAAATGCCGTAGGCCTGGGTGATGGCCAGGGCTTCGCTGAGGCTCTGGACCATCGTGGCGGAAATCATGTTGGTGACCAGCTTCACGACGGTGCCGGCGCCCACGCCGCCCGCATGGAGAATATCCTTTGAGCTGTGTTCCAGAACGGGGCGCATGCGCTCCAGCGTGGAGGAATCCGTTCCCGCGTAATAAACCAGTTCCCCCTTTTCCGCGGGCATGCGGGAACCGGTGAACGGGCAGTCCACATACGTGCAGCCGATCCCGGAGCACATCAGGGAAAGCTTGTCCACCGTGGCAAGGTCGATCGTGGAATGGTTCAGGATCACATGTTCCGGGGTGAGGGCTCCCCTCATCTGTTCAAACACCTCCAGGCAGGCGTCCCTGTCCTTGAGGTAAATCTGGATGATTCGGGAGGCGCGGACGGCGTCCGCCGGGCTTGCTGCCGTGCGGGGGTAACCTTCACGGGGTGTGCGGTTCCAGACGGTTACGTCGTCTCCCAGGGAGATCATGTGGCGGGCAATGCGCGAGCCGATGATCCCCAGGCCGAGGATGGAAACTTGATGCATAACGGGATTCGGGAATGAAAAGGGGGATCAGGAACCGATGCGGAAACGGCTTCTTCTGCGCGGTTTTTCCGCGGCTTCCGCCTGTGCCTGTTCCTTGGCGGGCGCGGTCTGCGCCTGCTGGTTGGCGGCAGTGTGCGCGGGGCCTGCCTCCTTCACCTGGGAGGCCAGGGAAGCGGGTTCCGGTTCCGTACGGAGGCTCACGGCGATGTGCCGGGATGCCGGAGCGGGGCGTTCCCGGGCGTTCGGATCTTCCGCAATGCTGGCGGGAACTTCCCCGGCTTCATGCGGAATGGCTTTCGGGTCGCTTACTGCAACGGCCATGTGAGTGTCGGGAACGTCCGGAGCCGGTGCGGCTTCCTTCTCCGCCTGCTTGCGGCGCGGCAGCGTGCTGGTGCCGGTAATGGCCAGTTCCAGGTCGGAATCCGGCAATCCTCCGCAGCGGATGGCGGCGTCATAGCTCTTGCGGGCCTGCGCGGTACGGCCCAGCCGGGAATAGGTCCATGCCAAGTTGAAGTGGGCTTCGGAGGATTCCGGAAGGATCTTCAGCGCGTTTTCAAAATGGCCCACCGCCTTCTCGTAATTCCCGGCGCTGGTTTCCAGATTGCCCAGGTAAAGCATGGCCGGAGCGTTGGCGGGGTCCAGCCTGACGGTCTCCGTCAGGGAGGCCAGCGCCTGCTGGTCGAGCCCGGCGCGGTACTGCGCCACCCCCATCATGAACCATGCGGGGGAGGAGCGGGCATCCAGGTCGGTAGCCTTCTTAAGATATTCTATGGCCTTTTCCGCCTTGTTGCGCTGGAGCAGAATGGTTCCCAGGTTCACCAGGGCGGGGACGTGGTTGGGCTGCAAATCCAGAAGGGTACGGTAGAGCTGTTCGGCCGCCACGTAGCGCTTTTGGGCAAAGGCTTCCGCGGCTCCCTGGCCCAGGGCCTCTACCTTGAGTTGTTCGCGCACGGCGGTTTTTATGCCTCGGTCTGCCTGGTCCGGAACGGCGGAGGAAGCTGAAAGGGCGGCCAGTTTCGCCTGCTCATTGAACTGGCGCGTCAAATCCTTCAGTTTCCGGTTGAGTTCCTCCACCTGGCGGTTTTTCTGTTCCACCGCGTCCCTGGCTTTTGCCAGGGCTTGCGCCTGGGCCTTATTCGCCTTGCTGTTCTTGGACGCGTCATTCTTCATTTTGCTGCGCGCCAGTTCCAGTTCCTTGGAAAGCTGGGCAGCCTTTTCCCGTTCCGCAGAAAGGTCCCTGGCCAGCTTGTCCATTTCTTCCTTCTGCCGGTCCGTCAGGAAAAGTTTTAACTTGCTGTCCCCCTCAAGGGCGTTGACGATCTGCTGTTCGGCGGGCGTCAGCTTGATGATGTCCGTGTTATTCAGCAGGGCCGCAATGTCCTTTGTCGCCGGGTTTTGCTGGAACTCCCTCATGTAAGTGTTGATGAGCAGGGTGCGGCTCTGGTCCTGGATGGAAAGAATGCGGTTCTGCTTGGCGATGATGGAGCGCATCAGCGTAACTTCTTCCATAAGCAGGGGGCTTTTTTCCGGATGCTCGGACAATTTGGAAAGTTCCACATCCGCATTGATCAGCTTGGTCATCATCTCCGTGATGCGCTTGCGGTAGCCGATATTCTCGTCGCGGAGGGCGATCAGCTTCTGCTTGAGCCCGGCGGACTCTGTACGGGCTTCTTCCAGAGCCTTCAGGTTGGCTTTGCGCTGCTCCTCGGAATCGGAATTGGCCGTTTCCAGCGCGGCGATCCTGTCCTGCGCATCCTTGAGCTGGGCCGTCAGGGTCATGTTGCGGTCCAGCAGGTTCCTGGTCTTGTCCGGATTGTTCAGTGCCACCAGAGCCGCCAGCTGGTCGCGTTCATTCTTCAGGGCGTCTCTGTCGTCCGTCATCTTCTTCAGGGCATCTTCATAATCCTGAACCTGCTGCTGGAGGGAAGCTATCAGTTCCAGATGCTGGTCTCTTTCCTTCGTCAGCGTGGCGACGGTCTGTTCCAGTTCCCGCACGCGCGGAATCAGGGTCTGGAGAAGCTTGTTATTCTCAGCTCTCTCGTCTTCCATCTGTTTCCTGACCTTGATCAGCTCGTCGCGGTAAACGGACTCTCCCGTGGCGGACACGGCCAGGTCTGACAGCGCTTTTTCCAATTGCCTGCGGGTGCGTTTCAGGGCATCGATCAGGGCCTTGTTTTCCATTCTGGACTTGTCCAGGGCGTTGCGGATGCGGTCATAGCTGCTTTCCACGATTGCCGGAGGGGCGCCGGGAGACACGGACAGCCCCGGAACAGGATTGATGAGAGGTTCCCCTGGCGTTGTCGGGAATTCCACGCCCTTGTACCCGGGGGGCAGGGCGATGTTGGGTTTGGGTCTGGGACGGTTTGCGGCAGGGACGGCGGCCGGCTGTTCCACGGCCAGAGCGGGCCCTGTCGGGCGCGCTGCCGCCTGCTGCTGCGCCAGTTTTTGCCATTGGTCCAGGTTTTCCCTGTTGATCTGGCGGCGCTGTGCGAGCAGGTTGGGCCTCCATTGCGGATAGGCCTTGACCAGGCGCGCCAGTTGTTCCTCCGCCTGCTGGGTGAGGCGGATGGCTCCCACGTAATCCCGCTTCTCTGCCAGTCCGGCAGACTTGTTGACCAAGCTGAGCGCCTCTACGTACATGTCCGAGGGATCCTGCCACGTTCCGGAGGCTGGGGGCATGGGGGCCGGCACATAGATACCCTCGGCCATGAGCGGCAGGGCGCCGCAGGAAAGGGCCATAGCAAGGGTAACGCCAAGGGGGAGAGGAGTCATCATGGGGAGAAGCTCTGTTTACATACTTCAATCCGGACTAAACTGCAAGGATAAACCGTGTCCTTGTGCTTGTGTTCGGAATACGGGGTGCTAGACTTTGCAGCAATCCTTGATTTTCCTGATGAATATATCTGTTTTAGATCGTTTTTTGAGGTATGCGGGCGTGGGTACGCAATCGTCCCCGGACTCCGGAACCGTGCCGTCCACCCCCGGCCAGACCGTGCTGGCCCGAATGCTGGCCGCAGAACTGCGGGAAATGGGGGCGCAGGCGGAGCTTGATGAAGCTTCCGGCATCGTGTACGCCTCCATCCCTTCCAACATCCGGAAAAAGGTTCCCGCCATCGGCTGGGTGGCGCATGTGGACACGGCTCCCGGCGTGCCGGGCAGCGGCGTAAACCCTTCCGTCGTGCATTCCTATGACGGGGGTGACATTGTGCTGGACGGGGAGCGGGGCGTGATGCTTTCCCCGGCCGTCTTTCCGGAATTGGAGGAATATGCCGGCCAGGACCTGGTGGTGACGGACGGGAAAACCCTGCTTGGCGCGGACGACAAGGCGGGCATTGCGGAAATCATGGACATGGCCGCCTCCTTCCTGCTGCATCCGGAACGCCCCCACGGAGACATCAGGATCGCCTTCACCCCGGATGAGGAAATAGGGCGCGGCGCGGATAACTTTGACGTGGCACGCTTCGGCGCGGATTTTGCCTACACGGTGGACGGAGGACGGCTGGGAGAAATCGAGTATGAAAACTTCAACGCCGCTTCCGCCGTGGTGACGGCGCACGGCAAAAGCATTCATCCCGGAAGCGCCAAGGGCAGGATGGTGAACGCCTCCCTCCTGCTCATGGAATTCCAGGCCATGCTGCCCGCGTTCCAGAATCCGGCGTGTACGGAAGGCTACGAAGGATTTTACCATCTGGACTCGTTCCGCGGGGATGTGGAACAGGCCGCGGCGGAATACCTGATCCGGGACCACGGCTCCGCAGAATTCGAGCGCAAAAAGGAATTCATGCACGACTGCGCCGCCCTGCTGAACCGGAAATACGGGGAGGGCTCCGTCGTGGTGGAAATCCAGGATTCCTACTACAACATGCGGGAAAAAATCCTGCCGCACATGCACCTGGTGGACCATGCCCGCCGGGCCATGGAAGCGGTGGGCGTGCGGCCGGAAATCGTCCCCGTGCGCGGCGGCACGGACGGCGCGCGCCTTTCCTTCATGGGGCTGCCCTGTCCCAATCTGTGCGCGGGCGGCCACAACTTCCATGGAAGATACGAGTATGTCCCCGTGCAGTCCATGGAGAAAATCTCCGCCATCCTTCAGGAAATCGTTTCCGGATACGCCCGCGGGGAATGAGCGTCCGCTGATGGACAAAGACGGCCCGGAGCTGTTTTCGCCGGGAATGCCGCAGAGGAGTTCCTTCCCGTGCGGTGTTCTTTCACGGATGGGGAAGGTGCCTTCCGCGTGGCTTCGGAAACTTTTTAACCGGGGAGGGCGGCAGTCCTCTTTCTCCCGGTTCCGGGACTGTGAATCCCCGGAAAACCGGGGCATTCCCCCTGTTGTTCATGACAGTGGGATGCCGGGCGCCCCCTTCTTTCTTCCGGTCCTTGAAAAAAAGAGGGGCCGGACTCATGGCGAGCCGGCCCCGGGAAATGGACGGTCCGTAACGGAAAGCCTCTATTTGACCGCCGCTACTGCCGTTTTGGGAGCGTTCTCCTTGTACACGTGCAATTCCGCCAGGCGGACCTTGCCGCCCTTCTGTGAAAATTTGACGCGCAGCCTGTTCGTGGTGACCGGGTCGAACGTCCTCATGCACTTGATGAAGCCGTTGCCGGGGGCCTGGAGCATCCGCAGGACTTCCGGCTCGTCGGCGTACATCGCCTTCTGGGCGTCGCTCACTCCGGCGGTGGCCGGACCTACGGAACCCCAGTGGACGGGAATCCATTTGCCGCCCTTGTAGGCTTCAATGACGATGCGGGAATTCCCCTTGTCCAGCTTGAGGTCCACCGCCCGCAGGGAGGCGGGCGACTTCAGGGTGAGTTCCAACACCAGGGGATTGTCTTTCCCGTTCGGCATATCCAGTTCTTCTACGGTGGTGACGTCGCGGTCCAGAAGTTTGGCCGTGTCCACGCTGCCGCCGGAGGAAGCCTTCAGCTTGTAATCCGCGACTTCCTCGGAGCCGTTGCTCAGCAGCTTGAGTTCGCGCACGCGGCATTCCAGGCCGTGCCAGTCCGTGGAAACGCGGAACAGGCAGCGGGAACCCTGGGTCAGGCAGGAATCGTTCGGGGAAACCCACGTCTTCTTATTCTTCTTGTCCGTTTCGTCGTACACCTCGATCTGGTTGCCCTGGGAGGCCGCGGAAATATAGGTGCCGTCCGGCAGGTGGAAGGAGCAACCCCAGTTCCCGTGGTCGCGTATCAGGATGCCCGGAACCCACAAGTGGTTGCAATTGGTGACGGGGCGCGCCTTCTCCCCGCTGCCCACTTCAAAGCCGCCGACGGCGATGGGGCGGTCGTACTCCACGTCCAGATCGTTCACGCGCCATTTGATCCTGGCCGTCATCTTGGGCACGCCCGGCTGGGTGGGGCCGCTGAGGTCCTTGTTGTAATTGTAAACGTTCCATTGGCCGCCGAATTTGGTGCTGGGCGTCCAGGAGACGGTTTCCATCGGGGAAAAGGTGGTGGTGTCGCTGAACTGCACGGTGCCGGCAAAGTCGTACTTGTAAGCTTCGTTGGCCTTGCTCTCCAGTTCCTTGTTGCGTTGCAGGCCCAGGGCACGGCCCCCCAGGGGCTGCTGGATGTCCAGGTTCAGGGAATATTCCCCGGGCTGGAGCTTGTCGTCCTTGCGCTTGGGTTCAAAGAAAATGCGCACGTCCATGCCCAGGAGCATTTCCGCACAGGTGGCCTTGGTGAGCTGGTCCACGCCGGGAAGGGACATGATGGCCTTGGAAATGGGAAGGGCCCGTGAATTGACCAGGTCCATGAGCTTGAAGCGGCAGCCCTGTTCCACGGGGATCTTCTTCATGTCCCGGATGGCGGACTTGAGGGAGGCGGGGGCCTTGGAACCCAGCGCCGCGCTGACCATGCTCCAGTTGCGGATGTAGGTATTCAGGAAGCGGGATTCCGTATCGTTGATGGGGGGAACCTTGCGGAAGGTCTTGGCCTGGAACTCGGGCTTCCCGGTGATGGCCAGGTTCTGCCGTTCCGCGCACAGCGCCGTGATCCACACGCCGGTGCGGATGTAGGTGCCTATCACGGGGTCCGCCGTCATCAGCTCCAGCCTGTTGGGATTCTGCATCATGCCTCCGTCAAACGGGCGCAGCAGAGTGAGCTTCCAGCGGAAAGCCTCCATGTTCTTGTAATAAACTTCCGGATTGACGCGCCAGTAGGAGGGGAGGGCCCACATGATGGAAAGCGTTTCGGAGGAGTGGCCCTGGTCGCAGCCGCCGATGGGGCCTTCACTGTACATGATGCGGCTGTTTTTGGTGTACAATTCCGGCCCTCCGCAAATGAGGGAGGCGATGAAATAGGGACCGTGGCGGCCCGAATAAGTGCCTCCGCAATTGCGGTTGGGTTCAAAGGAAAAGGATTCCGTCATGCGTCCGTAGGGCCCCATGCCCGTGGGGCAGAGTTCCTGGGCGCGGTCCATCATCTTGTCCAGCACACCGTCTTCCACCCGCGCCGGGGTCTTGCTGGCCAGCGCCAGGAACAGGCACATGTGGGAGCCGCCAATGCTGACCCCCGTGCCCGCATAGCCGGGATGGATGCCGTGCCCGGTGACGAAGTCCCCGTAAAGCACTTCGTTCTTCATGCGCTGCACACCGTTGCGGATGGCGGGTAGCACGGAATTGTCCCGATAGCGCAGCCAGTACTCGCACAGGAAGATGCCCGCGGAAGCCTGGGGAACCGCCCACCAGCACTGGGAGCCGGAAAAAGCGATGTAATAAGCGGCCTTCTTGATGACCGGATCATACTTGGGATTGCCGGTAGCCATCAGGGCCAGTCCGGCCCAGGCCGTATCGTAATGGTTGCCGCAGTAACCGCCGGGGCGTTCCCAGGAGCCGTCCTCGCGCTGCTGGGCGGCGAGCCATTCGCTCATCATGTGGACCACGGCCTTGCTCTTGGCGCAATTTTTCGGGAATCCGGGCGCATAGGACCCCAGCTGGGGAATCTTGAACGTAACGTTCTTCACGTACTTCTTGACGGCGTCCGGCAGGGTGGAGGCCCCTCCCGTGTACACGGTGACCCCTACGCTTGCGGCCCCTCCGGGGGTGCCGGTTCCTTTCAGCTTCCAGTTGCCTTTGGGGATGTCGAAAACGATGGAGGAGACGGCGTGCGCCAGCCAGACCTTGCGTTCGGGGTCGTACTTGGCGGCGCCGTAGCCCACGCTGTACTGCAAGGGCCTGAGCTTTGTCAACGGAATGGGGCCTCCGGCCCCTTCCAGCCTCAGGTCCGACCATTCGAAACCGTCGCTACCAATGCCATTGCCGCCGTCGTCAACGTGCAGCCGGATCTGCTGGCCGCCCTGGATGGAGATGGAAAGATTGACGGGCTTTTTCGCCTTTTCCTCCCTGAACACTTCCTTCCAGAGGGGCTGGAGGCCCTGGATTTTTTCCACGTTCTCCGCCGGAATCAGGTTCAGGGTGATCTTTCCGGCGCCTTCCGCCTTGTCCACCAGCAGGCCCGCATGCATGTCCAGGCCGCGGGAATCCTGGAACTGGTAGGGCCCGTACGGAACATCCAGGCTCAGGGAAGTCTTGAAGGGATGGCCGTCGATGCCGAGGATCACATCCCCCTTGTTCACATATTTTTCAGCGGGGGAACCTTCGATCACCTGGGTGACCACGTACACGTTCGCCACGGGGTCGCCGTTGGGGTCCAGCAGGGATTTGGGAAACATTCCCCTGAAATTGGGATTGGGCCAGGACGTGTCCAGCCCCCGGGCGCGGAACCCGAGGGGGCCGAAAGTGGTGATCCAGCCTTCGGCTATCTCTTCCTTGTTGCCGAACCAGCTTGTGTAAAGCTGGGAGTACTGTTTTTTCCACTGGTTGAGGGGAAGCGCCTTGGCATACTTCTTGATGTACGCGTTGACGTCCCCCATATTGGTGGTTTGCCGATGCGCCGTTGCGCGGGGCCTGCCTGCGGAGGCGGTTGCGGCGGCAGGTGCGTTGCGGGAAGGAGCGGCCGCTCGGGCGGAGGCGGAAGACGGTTTTTCCTTTTCCACCGGAGCCGCTTCCTTGGCGTCGGCGGCATCATCCGTTTCTGCAGGTGCGGTTTCAGGCTCTTCCGCCGCTGGTTCGGAAACGGTTTCCTCGTCCCCTGCCGCTTCGGGAG
>PPYF01670923.1_pt1 | contig 19336 bp, 18 predicted proteins | sample 1559871 | NCBI WGS metagenome assembly PPYF01 (sample SAMN08240021, study PRJNA423297) | Human gut metagenome, whole genome shotgun sequencing project. | reverse complement strand
GTAGATATCGGAGCCGCCGTCCGGCAGTGTGCCACGCTCCGCCAGCGTCTGCAAGCTCAGATACGCGGCGGAGAACCAGCCCTCCGTGGTGTGCAGCAGCTGCTCCACCTGGTGGTCGGACAGCTCTGCGCCGCACCGGCGGGCGTAGGCATCCAGTTCCTCCCGCTCCAGGCGCAGCTGCGCCGCGCCGATGCGCCAGACGTGCCGTCCCAGCCGCAGCACCTCCTGGGGCGGCAGAAACTCGTCCCGCCCCGCCACGATGAGGTGCGCATTCTCCGGCAGCCGGCGGGCCAGCACGCACAGAAAGGCCGACGCCCGCGGGTCTGCCAGCAGGTGAAAGTCATCGATAAAGAGATAGCACGGTCCCAGAAGTGCCAGCGTGCGGCACAGGTCGTCGATGAGCAGGCTGGCCGACGCCTCATCCTGCGGGCACTCGTAGTCCCGCAGCAGGTCTATCCCCGCGTGGGTAAAGGCAGCCTGCACGCTCTGCCAGAAGATGGGCAGACTGTCGGAGTAGACGCTGACGCGGAGCACCGCTGCCCGCTGCTGGCGAATGCGCTCCGCCAGATACCAGCTGACCGCCGTGGTCTTGCCGTAACCCATGGGCGCCACCACTGTGGTCAGTGCGCAGTGCTCAATGGGCCGCAGCTCCTCCCGCAGCCGCTGGGAGATGTAAATGGTATTGCCCTTCCAACGCTGTTTTGCCACAGCGTTTCCCCCTCTCTGTCCCGCCTTGCGGCGGGTATGTCTGATGTGCGCTGCGGCCCTCACGCCGCGTTGTCCAGCTGCGTCAACGGCCGCTCCCAGCGGGGCGTGCCCCAGCCGGTGGTGTCAAAGCCGCTGCGCACCGCCTCCACCATCAGCGTCAGCTTCCGCCGGATGGCGGGCTGCGCCGCCAGTTCGTCGGCAAAATCATCGGAGCCCATGATGTACTCCATAATGCGGGCGCGGTCCTCCCGTGCATTCATGGTGGAGTAGTTGTCCACGAAGTGGACATCCTGCCCGCCGCCGAAGAACAGCCAGTCGCCGTCCGCCTCACTCATAGCCGTGTCGTAGTCCTCATAATAGGTGAAGCCCCTGGGGTTGCAGGCAGCCCATGCTTCGCTGTCGATGGCGTCCCACTGCAGGCTTGTCAGCCGGTCCTCCGTGGCATGCCAGATCTCGTGGCACAGCAGTTCCTCCGGCGCACCGGCGTTCACCGTATAGGCGACGTAGTGCCACAGGGGGCTTTCGAAGGACAGCCCGATGACGCTGTAATCCATGTGGAAATCCGCCACCGGCAGGAACTGTACGCCACCCTCTCCCAGCTCTGTGCGGAACTGGGCGAAGAAGCCGTCCGGGTACAGAGCCAGCGTCCGGTCCAGCGCCTCCAGCGCCTGATAGATGGCCCCCACCTCATCGTCCAGGCCCGCCTGGTCGGTGGTGACGATCTCTTCCCCCGACGCCTGGCAGGGCTGGGCGCATTGGCTGGACAGCCGGATGCTGACGCTGTACTTCTCCTCCAGCCGGTCGGCGTACTGCCGCAGCTCCTGCATATTATCCGGCAGCTCACCGCCGGCCAGCTCGCCCCAGTACACCTGAGGGATGCTCTGGTCCACCGTCATGGGCGACGGCGTCTCCTCCGCGGCGCTGCACGTCTCGAATGTCAGCTGCGCAGGGTCCACCGCCGTCAGCACATAGCTGCCGCTGCCCTGCCGGTACAGTACGTTCACCAGCACCTGCGCCTCCGGCAGCCAGCAGCTGTTCAGCTCCATGCCGCCATCCATGGCGCAGTGTCCCACTGTCTGGCCCAGCCGGTACAGCTCCTGACCGCCGCCATCGCCCCCGCTGCGGTAGGCGTACTGGGAGCCTTCGATCATCTCCAGTTCCATGGCCGTGTCGCCCAACTCCGTGGCCAGTCGGTACATGCCGTCCTCTGCGGCGTACCGCAGGTCACAGCTCTCCTCTTCCTTGAAGGATCGCAGGCTGATGCCGTATTCCGTGAAGCTCATGCCCTGCACTGTGTCCTGAAGCATCAGGCACTTCCCGCTGTCCAGATCCACCAGCGCCATGCCGCACTCGCTGCTGTACGGCGACAGCATACACCACAGCTCCAGCACATTCTCCGTAGGGTGGTACTCCCCCGCAAATGCAAAGCGCAGGTTTTCCTCCAGCTTCACCAGCAGGGTATCGCCGGTGGCGGTGTCTTGCCGATACAGCGCCGTCCCACTGAGGTAGTAATACGACGCGCCATCGTGACTCAATACGCCGCCGGGCTCCGCAGGCCGGAACTCTCCGGCGTCCTCCAGCTTCGCGTTCAGGAACCGGTACACCATTTGGGTGCTGTCGTCCCACTTGTAAAATGCCAGGCGGCCGTCCTGAAATGTCTCCTCCGCCATGGTCCAGGCGCCGTCCAGCCGGCGTTCTGCCTTCAGACGGTCCCGCTTCACGTCCACTATCTGCACGGTGGTCCTGTCGCTTTCGTAGTCTGTCCAGCACAATGCCGTGCCGTAGCCGCCGGTGCCGGTCATGGCGGGATAGCCCTGGATATCCACGCAGGACAACTCCGTCACCGCCTGACGCAGCCCCGTCTGCTGCCCGCCGCAGCCGGTCAGCGCCCATATCATCAGCACCAGCGCCGCCGTCAGCAGCACCAGTCTGTTCCCGCTCCTCTTCATCGGCCGCTCCTTCCCCTGAAAAACAGGGCCTCTCCCGTGAGGGGAGAGGCCCCAGCCGTTTGCACGTTATCCCGCCGCGCCCAGATCCAGCGTCAGCGGCTCCTCATAGGACGCCGCACCGGCGATGGACCCGATGGGCAGATAGACGTAGAGATTTCCCGCCGCATCCGCGTAGGTCATCACATCCAGATTGATATTCTCGTCGGACAGCGTCCATGCCCGCCGCTCGGCCACCAGCTCATCCGTGTCGCCGCCAATACCGGCGTACTTCCCGTCAAACCTCTCGGCTGCCGCCTGACGCACTGCCGCAAGGAACGTCTCCGGCTCCACCTGCAGCGTCTCCAGCAGCTGTGCCGTGGTCATCTGCTCCCCCGTGGCCGTGTCGTACAGGTACACGCTGTGCGTGTTCATGTCGAAGCCCCAGCCGCAGGATACGATCAGAGACAGCACGTTGCCGCACTGATACGTCTCCCACGTGATGTACATGCACGACAGGCTGACGCCGCCGGCCATGCTCTCCTGCGCCTCCCGCACGATGGTGCCGTAGGTCTCGTCGATGGTCCGGTTGATGGCCGCCGCGCCTTCCGTCTCCGCCAGCAGCTGGGGCACGCGGTAGGTGTAGCGCCCACTGTTGCCCACGCCGTCGGTGTAGTCAAAGGACTCGCTGTAAAGCTCCTTCACCTGCGGCGTCTGGTGTACTGCGCCTGGCGTGAAGTTGTAGATCGTCCCCTTCTCCGTGATGGCATTCAGCATACCGTCCGCCAGGCTCAGGCACGGGACATACAGCACCTCGCCGCTGTCCCCCGCCACCGTCACCGCCAGGTTGGCCATGATGTCGCTGACGTTGCCACGCAGGCACACCGGCGCACCGTCGGCGCTCTCGTACAAGATGTCGCCGTAGGGCGATGCATCGTTCAGCGGGTCATAGCTCTGCACCGTGACCTTGGCGCTGCTGTCCGCAGACACGATGCAGTACACCTCGTCGCCGTCCTGCTCCACCACCTGCTGCTCCGTCATGTCCGCCAGGAAGGGGAACGTCTGGGTCCAGCCGCTCTCACTCAGCCACGCCAGCACGTCATCGCCCTGCATATAGCCCAGGAATGCCACGCCGCACTGGCTGCCGCTGTTCGCGATCTCCTGCCGCAGCAGGGCCAGCGTGTCCGTCTCCGAGGTCTGATCCTTATTGTTTTCCGCGCCGCCGCAGCCCGCCAGTATCAGCAGGCACGCAGCCAGCAGCAGTGTCCATACTCGTTTCATAGGTTTCCTCTCTGCGGGCCCCGCCCGCGTCCGCAGCCCCGCGCCGTCGGCGCCGGGGGTTGTTGTGGTTGCTGTGTCTGTTCTGATTATATAAGAAGCCTATGCAAATTGCAATCCCTCATCGCGCCGGGGGGGGGATGTTCCGCGCTCTTGGGTGCGGGGATATTTCGCTCTCCGGAGCGCCCCACTTTTGCCAACAGCGGCAAAAGTGGGCAAAAACGAGCAATAGGCCAACAGGAACGCCGGCCCCTACGGGGCACAGGGATGTGCATCACGGGAGATGCGGGGTATGTATATCGGGCGCGGTGAAAAGCGCAGCGGGCGGGGCGTTTGGTGTCATTTTGCCGTTCGTATGTATAGTAACGCACAAGCCATAAAAAGAGAGGACCGGTCAGCCGGTCCTCTCTTTTTATATTGTTCTTCAGCCCTGGGAGCGGATGTAGCAATCATATTCGCCGCCCCAGTAGAGAATGTTTTCGTCCGCCACGGTGACATTGTACTCCACGTCATCCAGCATGGTGGAACGGGCGAACCAGCTGCCCTCCTCCTGAGAAGGGATGAGCTCGCCGTAGTCCATCATGGCGTCCATGTCGCCGGTGCAATCCAGCAGGGTCCAGACGCCGTCCGCAGTGATCTCCAAGCGGCTGTCGCCGTCCACGTCGCCGTCCTGATACCAGTCGCCGGCCAATACAGAGACGTCTGCCGTGGGTTCGGGCTCCACGTCCTGGAAATCGTCAGGCGTGCCGGAGCCGCCGTAAGTGAAGGTGCCGATCTCGGCCACGGTCAGCTCCGCGCCATCCAGCTCACAGCGGTAGGCTGTGCCGTTGTGGTCGTTGTAGGCGTAGACATAGCCGTACTCCTCCACATACTGGAGGTAGCCGCTGTACTCCCAGTTGGCGCCGGCGTAGAGAAGCCAGCGGACCTCGCCGCTCTCCCCGGGCTCCACCTCAAAGCTGTCGTAGTCACCGGTGCCGTTGGACCAGATGCCCAGATAGTCGCCGTAGTCGAACTGAACAGTGTCGTCCTTGGCCATGTCCTGGATAGTGTCGGGGGCGCCGTCGTCAGACCCGCTGCCGCCGCAGGCCGCCAACGTCAGGCAGAGGGCCGCCAGCAGGGCCGCCAGCACCGTTCGCCGCAAAAACTTGTTCATGCTCATTCCTCCTGATCGTTCCGTTTCCCGCGCCGCAGGCCGGACGCCGCGGCGCCGCGTTCCGATGGCACTTCGCGCCATCGTATGCCATTATATGGCAGACAGTGCGGGATAACGATTAACCAAAGGTTAGGGATTCTGGGCAAAAAAAAGAAAGACGCATAGGCGTCTTTCTTTTTTGACTGTGTAAGAAACTTACTTCAGCTCGACCTTGCCGCCGGCCTCCTCGACCTGCTTCTTCATAGCCTCGGCATCGTCCTTGGACAGAGCCTCCTTCAGGGTGTGGGGCACGCCCTCGACGGCAGCCTTGGCCTCGGCCAGGCCCAGGCCGGAGATCTCGCGGACGACCTTGATGACCTTGATCTTCTGAGCGGCATCGAAACCGGTCAGGACCACGTCGAACTCGGTCTTCTCCTCAGCGGCGGGAGCAGCAGCGCCGGCAGCGGGAGCAGCCATGGCGGCGGCGGAAACACCGAACTCCTCCTCCAGAGCGTGCACCAGCTCGGACAGCTCCAGAACGGTCAAACCCTTGATCTCTTCGATCATAGCAGTAATCTTCTCAGACATTGTGATAGCCTCCTATTTGTGAGATTTTTGTAAAGTGTGTGCGGGCCTGCCGCCCGCGGGGGTCAGGGAGCCGATTTACTCGGCGGCAGCGCCGTCTTTCTCGGCGATCTGCTTCAGCACGCAAGCCAGGGCGGAAATGGGAGCCAGCATGGTACCCAGGACCTGAGCCTGCAGCACGGGCAGCGCGGGGATAGAAGCCAGAGCATTGACAGTTTCCATGGAAACGACCTTGCCGTCCATGAAGCCGCCCTTGATCTCGAACTTATCCTTCAGCTTCTTGGCGTAATCCGCGATCACGCGTGCGGGGGCGACGGGATCATCAGCGCAGATAGCCAGAGAAGTGGTACCGTTGAGCTGATCGTCCAGTTCGTTCAGACCGCAGTTGTTGAAAGCGAAACGCAGCAGGGTGTTCTTGATGACAGCGTATTCCACGTTGTTGTTGCGGCACTCAGCGCGCAGAGCGGTATCCTCTGCCACGGTGATGCCCTTGTAATCAACGATGACGCCGGCGGCTGCGTTCTGCAGCTTGTCGGTCAGCGCCGCCACGATCGCCTGCTTTTCAGACAGAACCTTTGCGTTGGGCATTCTTTGTTTTCACCTCCGTCAGAATTGTCGGTGCGTTCAAAAAAGGAAACCGTCCCCATGCCAAAGGACATGAGGACGGTGAAAAGCAATCATTACGATGTGCCATCCTCGGCAGGACTTACGGCTTTCGCCACCTGCTGTCTTTGGAACGCAACCAATATTATACCAATGGCATGACGGCTTGTCAAGCCAAAGATAACGGTTTTTTCAGCCTTACAGCTGCTTGTTGGCGTTCATCTTCACGCCGGGGCCCATGGTGGAAGCGGCCACGCAGGACTTGATATACTGGCCCTTGGCAGCGGCGGGCTTGGCCTTGATGATGGCGCCGATGAGAGCGGAATAGTTCTCAAACAGCTTCTCGGAGCCGAAGGACACCTTGCCGATGGGGCAGTGGATGATGTTGGTCTTGTCCAGACGATACTCGACCTTACCGGCCTTGGCTTCCTGAACGGCCTTGGCGGCGTCGGGAGTCACGGTGCCGGACTTGGGGGAGGGCATCAGGCCCTTGGGGCCCAGGACCTTACCCAGACGGCCGACAATACCCATCATGTCGGGAGTGGCGACGACGACATCGAAGTCGAACCAGTTCTCCTTCTGGATCTTCTCCACCAGATCCATCTCGCCCACGTAATCGGCGCCGGCGGCCTTGGCAGCCTCGGCCTTGTCGCCCTTGGCGAACACCAGAACGCGGACAGACTTACCGGTACCGTTGGGCAGCACGATGGCGCCGCGGACCTGCTGGTCGGCGTGACGGGAGTCAACGCCCAGCTTGACGTGGAGCTCGACAGTCTCATCGAACTTGGCGCTGGCGGTCTTGCAGATCAGCTCCAGACCCTCCTTGGGGTCATACAGCATCGCCTTGTCGATCTGCTTGGCGCTTTCCTGATATTTCTTACCTCTAAACATCGTTACACCCTCCTTACTCGCCAACGACAACGCCCATGGAGCGGGCGGTACCGGCGATCATGCTCATAGCGGCCTCCAGAGACGCGGCGTTCAGGTCGCGCATCTTCAGCTCGGCGATCTTCTGGATGGAGGTCTTGGAGATGGTAGCGACCTTTTCCTTGTTGGGAACGCCGGAACCGGACTCAATGTTGCACTCCTTCTTGATCAGGACCGCAGCGGGAGGGGTCTTGGTGATGAAGCTGAAAGAGCGGTCGGCATAGACGGTGATGACCACGGGGATGATCAGGCCCATGTCGTTCTTGGTGCGCTCGTTGAACTCCTTGGTAAACGCGGCAATATTGATGCCGTGCTGGCCCAGAGCGGGGCCGACGGGGGGTGCGGGAGTTGCTTTGCCCGCAGGGATCTGCAGTTTGACGTATCCAACTACTTTCTGTGCCATTTGTAGGCACCTCCTTCAATAAAATGTGGTAGCGGCCGGTCCATACCGGAACCGCTTTTGGCGAGATGACGCGCATCTCTCCCACTTGCGCCGGAGTCGTACTGCTCCGGCCTGTACGGCTGCGCCGTACTCAGTTGCTGCTGACCTCTACCTGATCCAGCTCCAGATCCACCGGCGTTTCGCGGCCGAACATGGAGACCACCACGCGGACACGATTCTTGTCCGGTTCGATCTCCTCCACCGTGCCGGTAAAGCTGGCCAGAGGTCCTTCGGTGATACGGACGGTATCGCCCACATGGTACAGCACCACGATCTCGCGCTTTTCCATGCCCAGAGCGGCCACCTCGTCCTCAGTCAGAGGGATCGCCTTGTTGGCTTCGCCCACAAAGCCCGTGACGCCGCGGATGTTGCGGATCAGGTGCCATGTGTCATCGGTCATGACCATCTTGATGAGAACATAGCCGGGGAACACCTTGCGCTGGATCTCCTTGGAAACGCCGGACTCGGTGATCTCGGTGACGGTTTCCATGGGGATCGCGATCTGAAGGACCATATCCTCCATGTTCCGGTTCACCACGGACTTCTCGATGGCGGCTTTCACCGCGTTCTCATAGCCGGAATAGGTATGGGCTACATACCACTTCGCGTTATCAGCCATTCCCGTTTCCTCAGGCGAACAGGCCGACCAGCGTGTTCACCGCCAGAACGCTGACTGCATCAAAGATCCAGATGCACGCGCCCACCAGCAGGGAGCACAGGATCACGGTGCCCGTGTTCTTCATGGTGGTCTTGCCGTCAGGCCATACGACCTTCTTCAGCTCGCTTCTCATTTCGCGGAACCACTTGCCGTGGTCCTTCTTGACCTTCTTCTCTTCAGCCATAGCTCACTATCTCCTTCCGGTTACTTCGTCTCAGTGTGGACGGTGTGCTTTCTGCAGAAGGGGCAATACTTGTTCAGCTCAAGCTTGTCAGGGGTATTCTTCTTGTTCTTCATCGTGTTGTAGTTTCTCTGCTTGCACTCATTGCATCTCAGGGTGATCTTCACGCGCATTAACGGCACCTCCTTATTAGATTAGGTCCGAGGACCCTTTGCCTCCCTGCCGGATGCCGGCTCCCTGCGCGCCCGAAGCGAAAAGCGCGCAAAAAGAAAGCACCCACTCACAGGTAATGCCAAGTATAGCACGGTTTTTGGCAGAGGTCAACTGATTTTTTGGAAAAAATACAGCTTTTTCGGGGGTTTTCCGACTTTTCCGGTTGCAGGCGGCGTTCTTTTTGTGTATGATAATGCCACTGAACGGAAAGTGCAGGTGCATTACCTATGAAAATCATGGCCATCGACTACGGCGACGCCCACACCGGCATCGCCATTTCGGACTATACCGAGACGCTGGCGGGGCACTCCGAGGTGCTCCACAGCCGGAAGCAGGAGGAGGTACTGGCGGGTATCCGGCGGCTCATCGCGGAGCACGACGTGAAGCTGCTGGTGCTGGGCTATCCCCGCAACATGGACGGCAGCGAGGGGCCCCGGGCGGAGAAGTGCGCCGCCTTCGGGGAGCTGCTGCGGCAGGAGACGGGGCTGGAGGTCATCCTCTGGGACGAGCGGCGCACCACCATCGACGCCCACAATATCCTGTTCCAGAACGGGCAGAATGCCAAAAAACGGAAAAAGACCGTGGATGCGGTGGCGGCGGCGCTGATGCTGGAGGGTTATCTCACCCGCCGCAGGCTGGAGGCGAAGAAATGAGCCGGGATGTCATCATCATCGGCGGCGGCGCCAGCGGTATGATGGCAGCGCTGACCGCCGCGGAAGACGGCTGCCGCGTCACGCTGCTGGAGCGGCAGAGCCGGGTGGGACGCAAGCTGCTGGCCACCGGCAACGGGCGGTGCAACCTGACGAACCACAACGTCTCCCCCGCCCGCTATCACGGCGGCGACGGATTCTGCGCCTACGCGCTGGACACCTTCGACGTGGGGGCTACGCTGCAATTTTTCGCCTCGCTGGGGCTTCTGACGGTCGCCGAGGACAGCGGGCGCGTCTATCCCATGAGCAACATGGCGGGCAGCGTGCTGGATGTGCTGCGCTACGCGCTGGAGCGTCCCGGCATTGAGGTCGTCACCGGTCAGGCAGTCTCCTCCGTGAAAAAGACGTCCGACGGCTTCACCGTGCGGACGGAGACGGACACGTTCTCTGCCAAAAAGCTTATTCTGGCAGCCGGCGGCTGCGCCGGCAGCAAGGTAGGCGGCGTCATGGACGGCTATCAGCTGGCCAAGAGTCTGGGACACCATAGGACGCAGCTCTACCCCTCCCTCGTCCAGCTGAAGACCGCCCCCACCTACCCCCGCGCGCTGAAGGGCATCAAGGCCGAGTGCGGCATTGCCATCCGGCGAGGCAATGCGTCGGTGGCAGAGAACCGCGGCGAGGTGCTGTTCACCGAGTACGGCGTCAGCGGCCCTGCCATCTTCGACCTCTCCCGCGCCGTGTCCACCGGCGGCGAGGGGCTGTACTGCGTGCTGAACTTCTTCCCCGACTGGGATCTCGAGGAAGTGCTGCACTGGCTGCACCTGCGGCGGCAGACCATGGCCGCCCATGAGGCGTCCACCCTGCTGGTGGGCTCCTGCCACACCCGGCTGGGGCAGATGCTCTGTAAGGCCGCCGGCTTCACCAATCAGCCGGCCGTCTCCCTTACTGACGATGACCTGCGCCGCATCGCCGCGCAGGCCACAGGCTTTACCCTGCCCATCACCGGCACCTGCGGCTTCGATCAGGCGCAGGTAACGGCGGGCGGCTTACAGACCGGTGAGTTCGACCCCCGGACCATGCAGAGCCGTCTGGTGCCGGGGCTGTACGCCTGTGGCGAGGTACTGGATGTGGACGGTGACTGCGGCGGCTTCAATTTGCAATGGGCGTGGTCCTCCGGCCGGTTGGCCGGACACCTCCGGTAAAAAAGAAATCAAACCACCCCCCTATTTTCGGCGGCAGCCGCCGGAAATAGGGGGGGTTGTCGTTTTTGGCGGAAGGCCGCTTCCGACCATTTCCACCGGAAACGGATGCTATAATCCTCCGCGAAAGGCAAGAGGCTTGCCGCATTGACGCAGGACAGGAGGACGGAGCGATGAACAGGTACGGAAGGACAGGACTGCGGGTACTGGGCGGCCTGCTGGCGCTGGTGCTGGCGGCCACGCTGCTGCCCGCCGCAGTATACGCCGCAGGCGGTGCGTATCAGGTGGACGAGGACAGCGTCTATATGAACATGGAGGACAGCCGCCCTGCGGCCTTGGCGGCGCAGGCATCGATGGCCGCGGCGGACAACGTGACCATGCAGCTGTTCAACTACACGGGGGCCATCAACGGACAGGGACCGCTGGAGTTCTATCACAGCTGGGGCGCCTCGGTGGACGGAGACGCCAGCGGAAGCGGAGCGCGGCCCAGCATGTCCCCCACGCTGGAGGACAACAAGTGGCCCTACGTCACCGGCATCCCCGGCAGTAAAGCCAGCGGCAGTCTGGGCTATCTGTTCAGCGACAGCGCCGTCCCCGGCAAGACCGTCTATTCCGTGGGGCGCGGCGGCAGCACGGGGCTGTTCCAGCGGGACAGCAAGGGCTATCTCTACTATGACTCTCTGCGGAATGCCGCCAGCTATGACGCGGCCAGCGGGCGGTTCCAGCTGTATGACGGCATCGTGCGGCCCTGGTACACCGGCTATGTGGAGCCTGACGGCAAGACGGTATTCGACGACAGGACGATCGCCTTTAACGGAAACTTCCTGCCGTTCAACGACCTGACCGGCGCCACAGAGGCCCCCAGGGGCAGGAGTCCCGCCGCCTACCGCCTGCCGGATGGCAAGGTGGACCTGTGGTTCGGCATGTCCATGTCCTTTGACTTCTATATGCCCGCCGACGGAAAGATCAACGGCGAGGATATGATCTTCCAGTTTCTGGGGGACGACGACGTGTTCGTCTACATCGACGGCGTGCTGGTGCTGGACATTGGCGGCACCCACGGTGCCAACAGCGGCTCCATCAACTTTGCTACCGGTGATGTGACCCATCCCAGGGAGGGTGTGTCCGGTGCGGCGGAGGCCGATGACTACGTCACCACTACGCTGGCAAAAAAGTTCCAGACCGCCGGTATGACCGGCAGCTTTGACGGCAGCACCTTTGGGGACTACACCAAGCACACGCTGCAGTTCTTCTATCTGGAGCGGGGCGGCAATGTGTCCTACTGCTATCTGCGGTTCAACACGCCTACCCTGCCCAACAACTCCCTGACCGTGGCCAAGGAGCTGTCCGGCGGCGAGCAGGAGCTGAACCGCTATCTCACCGGTGCCATGGACTATCGGTTCCGCGTGCTGCGGCCGGACGGCAGCCTGTACGTGCCGGAGGGCACGGCGTATCAGCTGCTGGAGAACAGCACCGCTGTGGGCAGCGGCGCCGTGGAGGCAGGCGGGTACTTCACCCTGAAGGCGGGGCAGATGGCCCAGTTCACCGACATGCTGACGCTGGGCGGCGGGAGCTATGACTATCTGGTGGAGGAGACCATGCCGGACCGGCTGACGGGACAGTACCGGCAGGTGCAGTACACCGTGGGCAGCGGCACCGGCACCACCGTCAGCCCCACGGCGGAGGAGGATTTCACCGGCTTCCGCACCGATACCCTCACCGCCGCGGCCACCCAGCTGGTGACGTACCGCAACGTGGTGGATACCAGCGCTCTGGGCGAGCTGCGGGTGACGAAACAGGTGGCGGAGGGCTCCGACGCCGCGGCGGGGCGGGCGTTCGACATTGGCGTGGCCCTGGGCGGCGAGGCGGTGCCGGCGGGCACGCCCTACACGGTGAACGGTGAGGAGCGGACGGTGGAGACGGCGGGCATCGTGCCCCTGACCCATGGAGAGACAGCTGTGTTCACCGGACTGCTGGCGGGCACGGCCTACGCCGTGACGGAAACACCGCCGGAGGGCTGGCGCGCCGCTTTTGACGCCGCCGTCACGGCGGAGGGCGTCACCTCCCCCACAAGAGCCGACGGTGAGGTGCCGGTGGGCGGCAGCGTGGCCGTCACCGTCACCAACGCCACCTATGACTACGCCATCTCCCTGCCGCTGACCAAGACGCTGCTGGGCGCGGCGGCAGCCCAGTGCCAGACGTTCCGGTTCCTGCTGGAGGAGACGGACGCGGAGGGGAATGTACTGCGGCAGGTCCACGAAACGGGCATCACCGTCACCGGTGAGGAAGCTGCCAATGGGCGGCTGGTCATCGGCCTGGCCGCCGGCGACACCGCGCCCCGCTACTACCGCATCCGCGAGGCGGAGGCCGACGGCTTCTGGTGCGGCGGCGAGATGTACCGCGTAACGGTGCTGCCCAACGGTGTGGACGGTGCGGTGCGCATCACCGTCAACGGCAGCGTGTGGGACGACAGTGCGCTGGCCTTTGTAAACCGCGCTTCCCGGAGCCTGACCGTCCGCAAGACGGTGGAGGGCGAGATGGGCGACCGGTCGAAGACATTTCCCTTTACGGCGGTGCTGACGGTGGACGGGCAGGCCGTTCCCTTCCCAGTCGGCGAGGGCTACACCGTGTCCGGCGGGCAGGCGGTCTTTGCCCTGCGCCACGGGGAGAGCCTGACCTTCACCGGACTGCCTTACGGCGGGGTCGTGACGGTGACGGAGACGGAGCACGCCGGTTACACCGTCACCAACAGCGGCCGCAGCGGCGACAGCGGCGCGGTGACGCTGGGGGACGGCGGGGAGCTGGTGTTCGTCAACACGAAGCGGGCCGTCCCCGATCTGGGCGTAGCCGGAGGCACCCTGCTGCCGGCAGGAGCGCTGGTATGCTGCGGCGGCGGGCTGCTGCTGTGGAGTCGGAAGCGCCGCGCCTGACCCTTTTTTGTGCTGCGCCGCATGTGCGGTTTTGATACAGCAGAACACATTATATTGCAAGGAGGACTACGTATGAAAAAATGCTTTGCCCTGCTCCTGACGCTGCTTCTGGCGCTGGGACTGACCGCCACAGCCTTTGCTGTGGAGGGAGAGACACCCACGAGACCCAGCATCACAGTGGACGGCCAGACCTACGAGGACATCACCGAGGTACCCATCACCAAGCTCTATCAGCTGGTGAACGACGGGACCGTCAGTCCCGCCGAGACGTTCCGCTTCTCCATCGCGGCGGACAGCGTGACGGACTCCGCCATCACCGCTGCGGCGGATATGCCTGTCTTTACGCCCAGCACCTTTGACATCGCCTTCAGTGAGGGCGCCGCCACGGCGGCCGGTGCGTCCAGCAGCTTCGCGCTGCCCCTGCCGGAGTTCTCCAGCGTGGGCATCTATACCTATAAGATCACTGAGAGCGCGGGCAGCACCGCCGGTGTCACCTACAACGGTCAGGCGCTGTATCTGAAGATCACGGTGCTGCAGCCGGAGGGGGAGGGCAAGGTCCGCGTGGCCGCCGTCCATCTGGGCAGTGCGGATGGCAGCAAGCAGGATAACATCCTCAACACGTATTCCGCCGGTACGCTGAACGTAACCAAGACCGTTGCCGGTCTGCTGGGCGACCGCGACAAGGACTTCCGGTTCCATGTGACCCTGACCAGGCAGTCGGGCTATGACATGAACAGTACCATCGGCTTCTCCGTGGCCGGCGTGGACCAGAGCTTCACCCCGGCGTGGGATGACAACGGCCAGTGTACTGTGGACTTCACCCTGAAGCACGGGCAGACCGCCAGCCTGACCAACCTGCCCTACGGCATGAGCTACACCGTCACCGAGGATGACTACACCGGTGAGGGCTACACCACCGCCGTTACCGGCGACAGCGGCACCATCGAAGCTGCCGCCGCCACGGCGGAGTTCACCAACACCAAGGGCGGCAGCATCGACAACGGCGTGCTGCTGGACAGCGCTCCCTACGCGGTGCTGCTGACCATGGCGGCGGCAGGCGGCGCAGCGATGTTCCTGCGTCGGCGCAGCCAGAGGAGCTGACGGCGGTATGACGAGAAGGATACCGGCCGCAGCGGCGCTGCTGGCCCTGCTGACTGCGCTGTGCGTCGTCACCGCCATGGCCGCCGGCGCAGCGGTAGAGCTGCCGGTGCGCGTGACGGTCAGCGGCGATGCGCCTGACGTACCGGAGGTGTTCACCCTGACGCTGCGGGCGGCATCCGACGGCGCGCCCCTGCCGGAGGGGAGCCGTAACGGCGTGTATACCTGCGCCGTCTCCGGCGGCGGCAGCGCGGTGCTGACCATCCCCTGCACCCGGGAGGGTCGGCATGTATACACTCTGCGGCAGGAGGCGGGACAGCGCCACAGCGGGCAGTACGATGACCGTGTGTACTACATCGCCATCACGGTGACACCGGAGGGCCGCACTGCGGCGGTGTACGGTGATGCCGACATGCAGGGCGGCAAGTACGACGTGCTGGAGTTCCGCAACCGCTATCACGGTGGGCGCAGCCCCGGCGATGCGCCTACCGTCTCCCCCAAGACGGGGGACGGCGGGATGGCGGTGTACGCCGCGCTGGCGCTGGTCAGCGCGGCGGGCATGGCCGTCACCGCGGGGCAGAAGCGGGATTTCTGAGAACAGAGGCGGAGGCGCGAAAAGCGTCTCCGCCTCTGTTTCATCTTAAAGGATTCTTAATCCGGCGGTTCCTTGTTTCTTAATGGCTTTTTCTCTACCATAGGAGACACAGAGAAAGAAAGGAAGTGTCTCTCATGGAAACTGCTCTGCGGACCGTGAACGCGCTGATCTCGGCGCTGTTTTTTATCTGCTATGCCTATCAATTCCTCTACATACCGCTGGTGCTGGCCAAAAAGCAGCGCCCCCTTCCCTGCCCTCCCTCGCCCCACCGCTATGCTGTGCTCATCGCGGCGCGGAACGAGGCTGCCGTCATTGGCGGTCTTCTGGACAGTCTGCGGCAGCAGACATATGATCCCGCGCTGCTCACGGTGTTCGTGGTGGCGGACAACTGCACCGACGGCACCGCCGACATCGCACGGCGCCGCGGCGCCGTGGTGTATGAGCGGTTCAACCACATCAACGTGGGCAAGGGCTACGCCCTGGACTTTCTGACTCAGCACATCAAGGCCGACTATCCCGACGGCTTCGACGGCTATTTCGTGTTCGACGCGGACAATGTGCTGTCGCCGGACTACATCGAGAGGATGAACGCCGTGTTCTCCGGCGGGTACGAGATCGTCACCAGCTACCGCAACAGCAAGAACTATGCCGACAACTGGATCAGCGCTGGCTACGCCCTGTGGTTCCTGCGGGAGAGCCGCTACCTCAATGGCGCACGCATGCGGCTGGGCACCAGCGCCGCCGTGGGCGGGACAGGCTTCCTGTTCTCCCAGCGTATTCTGGACAAAACCAACGGCTGGCAGTTCTACCTGCTGACGGAGGACATTGAGTTCTCTGTCCGTCACATCACTGACGGCGAGATCATCGCCATCTGCGAGGACGCGGTGCTCTACGACGAGCAGCCCACGGATTTCCGTCAGTCCTGCCGCCAGCGGCTGCGCTGGGCCAAGGGCTACATCCAGGTGTTCCAGAAGTACGGCGGCAAGCTGCTGAAGGGCGCAGCCCGGGGCAGTTGGAGCTGCTTCGATATGGCCATGGCCATCATGCCCGCCTTTGTGCTGACGTGCGTCAGCATCCTGGCCAATGTGACGCTGGCGGGCATCGGTCTGGCCGAGGGCGCAGGACTGTGGTTCGCCATGCGGTCCCTGCTGGAGTGCCTGGGCGGCATCTATCTGACGCTGCTGGCCATCGGCGCCGTCACCACTGCCACCGAGTGGGACCGCATCCAGGCTCCCGCCTGGCAGAAAGTGATGTACACATTCAGCTTCCCCCTGTTCATGTTCACCTACATCCCCATCTCCTTTGCGGCGCTGTTCATGAAGGTAGAGTGGAAGCCCATCCGCCACGGCGCGGCGGCACGCCTGCCGGCAAACTTAATGAAAAACTAAACTTCCCCTATTGTGCCGCGCCTCATTTTCCCGTATGATAAACGGAGTATGAAAAGGAGGCGCGGCACATGTATACCATTCTTGTCTGTGACGATGAGCAGGATATTGTTTCAGCACTGGAGATCTATCTGACGGCGGAGGGCTATCGCGTGCTGAAGGCCTACAACGGGAAAGAAGCGCTGGCTGTGGCTGCCCGGGAGGAGGTGCATCTCATCCTGATGGACATCATGATGCCGGTGATGGACGGGCTCACCGCCATGGCGCAGCTGCGCCAGACCAGCAACGTGCCGGTGATCCTGCTGACGGCCAAGAGCGAGGACACCGACAAGGTGCTGGGTCTCAACGTGGGGGCGGATGACTACATCACCAAGCCCTTCAACCCCGTGGAGATGCTGGCCCGTGTGCGGTCCCAGCTGCGGCGCTATCTCCAGCTGGGCGGCGGCACGGTGCAGCCCAGCACGCTGATCATCGGCGGTATCCGGCTGGACGACAACGCCAAGGCCGTGACCGTGGCCGGCGAAAACGCCGCACTGACCCCCAAGGAGTACGACATTCTGCGCTTTCTCATGAAGAACGCGGGCACCGTGTTCTCCCCCAGCGAGATTTACCGCCGTGTGTGGGACGACGTGCCCCTCAACGCCGCCGGCGCCATCGCCGTCCACATCCGGCACCTGCGGGAGAAGATCGAGATCAACCCCTCAGAGCCGCGGTACATCAAGGTAGTCTGGGGAAAAGGCTATAAAATGGAGGGCGGTATCAAGTGAGAAAATGGCTGGACAAGGCCTGGGCCAAGGCCGCTGCCTTCGTGCTGACGCTGGTGCTGGGCGGTCTGACCGTGCTGGGCGGCATCGGCATTGGCATACTGGTCAGCTACAACGTCTTTCTGGACGACGGCGCATACCTGCGGCAGACCCTGTATCAGGAGCAGTGCTACGACAGTCTCAGCATGGCCAACGACTATCTCTGCACCCAGCTGGACAGCGTAGGGCTGCTGGACAAGTCGTACTACTTCGTCAACACGGACACGGCCGACTCCGACGAATATAATCCGGAAGCCGCCAAGCAGCTTTTGTCGGAGCTGCCCCGGCTGTTTGCCGATGCATTCTCCCGGGAGCTCTCCTCCTGCCAGCTTGTCGTATCCGATCCGGACACTGGCGAGACATATCTGGCCAACTTTGATCTGACGGAGAGCGACAAGCTGCTGTATGACACGCAGGAGCTGTATGTCTACCACCTGTCGGAAAGCACGGGTCTTACCTCCATTCAGGTCGCCATCACTGCTACCCTGCTGGAGAAAAGCGGTCAAGCCCCCAGCTACTCCTATCTGGTCTGCTCGTGGCTGCTGACGCATACCGGTCTGACCATTTTCCTCACGGTACTGTGCGGCCTGCTGACGCTGTTCTGCTTCGGCTTCTCCATGGCTTCCGCCGGGCACTGGCATGGCCGCGAGGATATCCACCTGACGTGGCTGGACAAGATCCCCGCCGACGTGTTCGCGCTGGCGCTGCTAAGCGCCTTCTTCATCGGATGGGACACCTTCTATTCAGAATGGGGGCGGGTTCTTTTCTGTGCAGCGCTGATACCGGTCATGCTGCTGTTCCTGTGCGTCTTTGCCGCCCAGTGCAAGGCCGGTTCCGTCATCCGGGGTTCCCTGACCGCCCGGGTGCTGCGGCTGCTGTGGCGCATCCTGCGAGGCGTGACCCTGGGGCTGTGGCGCATCGTTACCGGCATCCCGCTGGTGTGGAAAACGGCGCTGGTGGGGCTGGGTCTGGCGCTGCTGGAGATCGGACTGTATCAGATGAATTACTACGGAGAGTATTTTCTGGTGCTGAAGCTCGTGGAGCTGCTGGCGGTGCTGGCCATCGCCCTGAACCTGCGGACGCTGGAGAAAAACGGCAAGCAGCTGTCAGAGGGCGACCTGTCCACGCCGGTGGACACCAAGCGGCTGTTCGGCGCCTTCCGGCGGTACGGACAGGCCATGAACCGGCTGCAAAGCGGCATGGAGAGCGCCGTGCAGGAGCAGATGCGCGCCGAGCGGATGAAAACGGAGCTGATCACCAACGTGTCCCACGATATCAAGACGCCGTTGACCTCCATTGTCAACTACGTGGATCTGCTGAAGAAGGAGGACATCCCCTCCCCCGCCGCCCAGCAGTACATTGCGGTGCTGGACCGGCAGATCAAGCGGCTGAAGAAGCTGACGGAGAATCTGGTGGAGGCGTCCAAGGCGTCCTCCGGCGCGCTGCCGGTGGACGTGCAGCCCATAGATGTGAGCGTGCTGTTCAGCCAGATCGCCGGCGAGTATCAGGATCGGCTGGCGGACTGCCATCTGACGCTGGTGACCCAGCTGCCGGAGGGGCAGCCCGTGGTGGCCGCCGACAGCAAGCTGCTCAGCCGCGTCATGGACAATCTGGTATCCAACATCTGCAAATACGCCATGCCGGAGACCCGCGTCTACGTGTCCGGCGTGGTGTCCGACGGGCAGATGACCCTGAGTTTCAAGAACGTATCCCGCGCAGAACTGAACATCTCCCCTGACGAGCTGATGGAACGCTTTGTGCGAGGAGATACCTCCCGCCACACGGAGGGCAGCGGGCTGGGGCTTTCCATCGTGCGAAGCCTTGTGCAGCTGATGGGCGGCACGTTCCGGCTGTCCATCGACGCAGATCTGTTCCGAGCAGATGTAACGCTGCCGCTGGTCCAGCAGGACTGACAGTGAGAGAACGATACAAAAAGCAGCAGAAAGCGGGCAGAAAATCGCCCGCTTCCTGTTGCTTTTTTCCGCGCGGCATGGTAGGATGGGAGAAATGTAAAATGACCACAG
>PPYF01027704.1_pt1 | contig 19347 bp, 15 predicted proteins | sample 1559871 | NCBI WGS metagenome assembly PPYF01 (sample SAMN08240021, study PRJNA423297) | Human gut metagenome, whole genome shotgun sequencing project. | reverse complement strand
ACTTAATATATTTATCAATCGAAATTGGTTCAAGAATAGTAATATGAAAGATATCCATAATAAAAAATATGAGGAAACCAGATTGCCTTGGTTAACATTTTTTACTCCGACATATAACCGTAGAAACACACTCCCCCGTTGCTATGAAAGTATAAGGAATATTCAACATCCTATTGATAAGTTTGGCAATGATGTCGAATTTGAATGGCTGATAGTTGATGACGGAAGTGAGGACGGCACTTGTGATTTGGTTAAGGAGTGGATAGACGAGAATATAGTACCTATACGATATTATTATCAACCAAATAGTGGTAAACATGTTGCAAGTAATGTTGGCGCAGACTTGGCAAGGGCGCCAATGCTTGTTAACATGGATAGTGATGATGCTTTTCTCCCGGAAACATTAAAAGTATTTTGGGATGGCTGGCATTCAATACCGGAAAATATTCGTCATGAATTTAGAGGGGTCACAGCACGCTGTATAGACCCTCAGACGGGAAAAATGGTTGGAACACTTACTCCATTTCAACCATATTATGTTCATACTCAAGATATGCGTTTTAAGGACAAGGTTGAGGGAGAGATGTGTGGATTTAATAGGGTTGATGTTCTTAAAGAATTTCCATTTCCTGTGTTTGATGAAAAAACTAATTTCTGTCCGGAAAGTATAGTTTGGTATTCAATGGGCGAGAAATATAAAGAGTATGTAGTTGACATTCCTGTTCGTGAATATTATCATGATACAGACAATGCCATTACAGGAAAAAACATCAAACGTTCATCTGCTAACTATTACCTATGGAAATATGAGGTAAATAACTTGTTTTTAAATTATGTGCGTTATGCGCCTAAAGAAATGTTTAAAGCCGTGGTAGGTCTGAGTATGGATGGTTTCAACTCTGGTAGAAATATTGTATCTATACTTTCAGACGTGAAATCCAAAAGATGTAAGTTGATTGTAGCTGCTTTTATGCCAGCGGGCTGGATACTCTCAAAAATTAGATAATTTATTAATTTAAAACGATTGCTGTATTTTTGCAGTTTTTGTTGCATTTTTATTGGTTTGTTTATTATTTTCCGTTAGGATAAGCTGTTTTATTGAAAATTCGTTAATTTTGCAGCCATGAATTGGATAGAAAGTCTGTTTTTTGATCATACTCCCTTGCAGGCTGTTATTGTGATGTCAATAATAATAGCGGCCGGATTAGGGCTTGGTAAAATAAAGATAGGAGGTATAAGCCTTGGTGTTACCTTTGTCTTTTTCGTAGGTATTCTTGCGGGTCATTTAGGCTTGAGTATAGACCCTGCCATGCTGTCGTATGCCGAGAGTTTCGGGCTTGTGTTGTTCGTATATGAATTAGGCCTGAAGGTCGGACCCGGTTTTTTTAGTTCTTTCCGTAGCGGTGGAGTAGGGCTCAATATACTTGGTTTATGGGTTATAGCACTCGGAACTCTGATGGCAATAGCATTTTGCTATATATTTTCGATGCCAATGAGTGATATGATAGGGGTATTGTGCGGAGCCACGACAAATACACCTGCTCTTGGTGCGGCTCAGCAGGCTCTTGAGCAACTTGGTATCAGTGTGCAAGGCGCGGCTTTGGGCTGTGCGGTGACATATCCGCTCGGAGTTGTAGGTGTAATACTGGCAATGATTGTTGTCCGCAAGCTGTTTGTCCGCCAATCCGATATACGAGCGGGTAACTCACAAGACGAGGCTGACCATACTTTCGTAGCTGGCTTCAGCGTAGAGAATCCCGGAATCAACGGGCTTACTATCCGCGAGGTGGCTTCTGCTGCCAAAGGTCATTTCGTGATAAGCCGTCTATGGCGCGATGGCTCAGTGACAATTCCAGCAGGTGATACTGTATTGCATTCAGGCGATAAATTGCTTGTTGTAACCAATGATGATGAACTCCCGGAGTTGCGCATATTATTCGGTCGGCAGGAAGAGCGGGATTATAATGCCGATGACATAGACTGGAATGCTCTCGACTCGAATGTTGTCAGCCGTCATGTTGTTGTAACACGTCCTGAAATCAATGGCAAGCGTCTTGGTTCGTTGAGGCTACGTAACAGCTATGATATAAACATATCGCGTGTCAGTCGTGCCGGTGTCAGGCTTCTGGCTACTCCCGGCCTTGTACTGCAGCTTGGCGACCGTCTTACAATTGTTGGAGAACAAAAGGCTATAGATGCAGTATCAAAATTGCTTGGAAATACGGAGGCTACGTTGAAAGACCCGAATCTCGCCGTCATTTTCATCGGTATGGTTCTCGGACTTGCATTAGGCTCTATTCCCATCGCTATTCCAGGAATATCTATGCCTGTAAGATTGGGGCTTGCGGGAGGACCGATGATAGTCGGAATTCTGCTCGGACGTTTTGGTCCGCAGCTGCACTTTGTCACTTATACTACACGCTCTGCCAACCTTATGTTGCGAGGTATAGGTTTGAGTCTCTATCTTGCCTGTCTGGGGCTTGAATCGGGCAGCGGTTTTTTTGATACAATAATGCATGCCGACGGGCTCGTATGGATAGGCCTCGGTTTCCTCATCACTATAGTGCCTGTAATTATAATGGCCGCTTGGGCAGTGCGTAAAAGCAAGGTCGATTTCGGTTCGGCATGTGGCATGGTATGTGGTGCGATGGCAAATCCTATGGCATTGAATTATGCCAATGACACCTTGCCGGGCGACAATGCCTCAGTGGCGTACGCCACTGTCTATCCTCTTGGAATGTTTGTCAGGGTTGTATTGTCGCAGATTTTGGTATTGGTATTCTTGTAAGATTACAAATTATTCCTGCGTTTTATTTGAGTCGGATGGCTTTTTGTGACGGTAGTAACGACGTTTATTGCGAGGCTTTTTAGGAGTTTCGCCTTCTGGTACAGGATTTGTGATGCCTGCGTTTTCTTCAGTAGGTTGAACAGCCTTTTCTGACTGTTTCTGCATGTTGGGTTTTCGTTTGCCGCGTCCTTGCTTGTCGCGTCGTCCTTTTCCACGGCTTTTACCGCTTTTTTTCTCGTTTTCAGGCTTCTCTTCCTCTTGCGCTACCGGACCTCCGAGTTCCTCGGGAATCTCGCCTTTTTTGACTTTATATCCTAAGAAGTCCTCTATAAATTTGAATTTCCTGCGGTCGCGTTCTCCTACGAGCGTTATGGCTATGCCATCTGCATTGGCACGTGCGGTGCGCCCTATGCGGTGCACATAATCTTCAGCATCATGGGGTACGTCATAGTTGACTACCATCGAGATGTCATCAATATCAATACCTCTGGCTACGATATCCGTTGCAACAAGAATGTCGGTATGTCCGTTGCGGAAATCGCGCATAACGACATCGCGGGCTTTCTGTTCAAGGTCGGAGTGCATCTCGCCAACTTGTAGATGCTTGCGACGAAGCTCACGGGACAATTCCTTAACTTTTAGTTTGGAAGAAGCGAAAACGATTACTCTTTTAGAACTTACATTAGTGAATATATGGCATAGTAAAGCAGTTTTGATGCGTTCAGGACAGATATAAGCCGATTGGTCGATTTTTTCAGTGGGACGTGAAACAGCGATTTTTATCTCAACGGGATTGTTGAGGACTGTTTTTGCTAATTTCTGGATTTTTGGAGGCATAGTCGCGGAGAACATCATTGTGTGACGAGTCTGCGGCAGCCGGGTGGTTATCTGCATGATATCATCATAGAAACCCATGTCGAGCATACGGTCTGCTTCGTCGAGAATGAAGAATTCTACTTCCGACAAGTCAACATATCCCATTTGCAGATGAGCCAACAGTCGTCCGGGAGTGGCTATTATAACCTCAGCTCCGTTTTTTAAAGCCTTTTGTTGTTGGGAGAATCCCGCACCGTCTGTACCTCCATATATAGCTAATGAACTGATTGGAAGGAAGTAAGAAAAACCATCCATCTGTGCGTCTATCTGCATGGCAAGTTCGCGTGTCGGAGTCATTACAACGCATTTCACCTTTTCAGAAGCAGCTCTCTTGCCGAGTTCATTGATTACCGGAAGAAGAAATGCTGCGGTTTTACCCGTGCCGGTCTGTGCAACGGCAATAAGGTCGCGACCCGCAAGGGCAGCCGGAATGGCCTGTTCCTGAATCGGGGTACACTCGCTGAAATTCATATCGTAGAGCGCGTCAAGTACGTCGTCGGTGAGGTCTAATTCTTCAAATGTCATGTCAAAAGGTCTATATTGGTGCAAAGTTACATAAAAATCGCGATTTTGTGTGTAACTTTGCAGAAAATATCAATATATGTTCACATCCGATTCAAAACGTATAAAAGCAGGGCAATTACTTAAGAAATTTTATGGTTACAGCATTTTTCGTCCGGGCCAATATGAAATAATAGATGCCGTAACATCAGGACGTGATGCCGTTGTGCTTATGCCTACGGGCGGAGGCAAGTCACTGTGCTATCAGTTGCCGGCGCTTATGCTTGAAGGATGTGTGGTCGTAGTGTCGCCCCTCATTGCTTTGATGGAAGACCAGGTGGCAGCGCTTATTGCAAACGGAATTCCTGCCGCTGCAATACACTCAAATCAGGAAGAGTATGCAAACCGTGACATTCTCGAAAAAGCAGCTTCGGGAATGATAAGGTTGCTATATGTGTCGCCCGAAAGATTGTTGGCTGATATTGATACTTGGGTTAGTAATGTAAAGATAAGCCTTTTTGCAATTGACGAGGCGCATTGTATATCTCAGTGGGGTCATGATTTCCGTCCTGACTATACTAAGCTCTCCGCTGTGAAGCAACGTTTCCCGGCTGTACCGGTCATGGCACTTACCGCTACCGCAGACCGCCTTACACGCGATGACATAATCACACAGCTTGGCCTTGTGAACCCTTTGCGTTGGACGGGTTCGTTCAATCGGCCAAATCTGTCGCTTAAAGTTGTTCAAGGGGCGCAGAAAAAGCAGAAAGTTGCGGAAATAACACGTATGCTACGTAAATACCCCAATGATTCCGGTATAGTATATACCCTCTCGCGCAAAGGTGCCGAAGAACTACATAACACCTTGAGCGTACTCGGATTTCGCTCGGCTGTTTATCATGCCGGATTGACGCCGCAGGCAAGGGCTGAAGCACAAAAAGCTTTTACAGACAATGATGTGCAGGTGGTGTGCGCTACAATAGCGTTCGGTATGGGTATAGACAAGAGCAACATTCGATGGGTGGTGCATTACAATCTGCCTGGAAATATAGAAAGCTACTATCAGGAAATTGGGCGTGCCGGTCGTGATGGCTTGCCTTCGGAGACGGTGCTGTTTTACTCCTATCAGGATGTGATAATGCGTCAGCATTTTCTTGAAGAGTCGGGACGTCCGCTCATTGCAGCCGAGAAATTGGAGTGGATGCAGAAATTTGCAGAGGCAACCGTATGCCGCCGTCGCATGCTGATGAGTTATTTCGGGGAGGTTATGGACCACGATTGCGGTAACTGCGATGTATGCCTCGACCATCCTTCGCGAATAGACGGTACCGTGCTTGTTCAGAAAGCGGGAAGTGCAATATTGCGTACGGGCCAGCAAGTCGGCATACTGACTCTTACTGACATACTCCGTGGCTCGTCGAGGTCTGAAATAAGACAGAAAGGCTATGACCTTATAAAGACCTATGGAGTAGGGCGTGACCTTTCGGCTCAGGAATGGAATGCTTATATAGGGCAGATGATTCAGCTTGGTCTGTTTGAGGTAGCATACGACGAACAGAATCACCTGCGGGTAACTCCATATGGTATGCAGGCTGTTTATGGAAAAGTGCCGGTAGAACTGTCTACATTCGTCCCGTTTGTCCATAAGGGTAAGAAGACCGAAGACCGGCAGGCAAAACGCACTGTGTCACAAGACCCTACCTTGCAGCTATTCGAGCAGCTTAAGTCTGTAAGGCGCTCGGTGGCTTCGGCCCTGGCTCTCCCGGCTGAAGCTGTATTCAACGACCCGGCTTTGCTTGATATGGCTCGACAGCGTCCTGCTACAATAGACGATTTGTTAAAAGTCAGCGGTGTAAGTGAGCGTAAGGCTGTAAGGTATGGAAAGAAGTTTTTAACAGCAATCCGTAAATTTGAAGGACTCGGCGCATCTATGCCCCAGGGCTCAACCTACAAAGAAACCCTCATACTGCACAACGCCGGAGTGCCGTTGGGAGAAATAGCTGAAATAAAAGGTGTAAAAGTCGATACTATCCTCGGCCATATAGCCAAACTTATTGACGAGGATATGATAACAAACTTCGGTGCCTATATTTCTCGTCGAGATTACGAACATATTATTAAGACCATCGAATCGGAAGAGAAGGATGCTCTAAATGCTATTTACGAAAGCTATTCGTCAGGAATAATAAATCTTGCAAAATCAATAAGGAATTATCATCAGAGAAATGGCCGATAATTATCTTGAAAAGCGCATGGACGATTACGCTCATGGACGCTTAAGTACTAAAACGACATCTTCTGCACGTCGTTCGGGATATGCTTCGATAAAATATCCGCATCAGCAGGTATTAATATTAAATTGTGATGCTTCGCCGGCAGGTGAGGCTGTTTTGCGCATTCTCGTTGAAGCTGGCTCTACGGTATGTTTCACCGCTTTTGATAGAAAGAAAGGCAACCGTATGGCTCAGGGTTGCGGTGGCCGCTTCTATCCACTTGCCTTGTCTGCAGTGGCAGCTGATATGGAAAGACGTGGCGAAAAGCTTGATACAATCATTATTGTGAATCCGGAATCAATAAAAGAAGCCATCGACGGTTCGGTATTTATGTCGCCTCGTCGATGGCTCGTTATTTCTGACAACGATGTTATTGAGGTGCCGGAGGATGTGGCGTGCGCTGTTCTGTCAGGTTACAGTCCTGAAGCGGCAGCTGTGTTGGCGCTTGCGCTTGTGCATCCTGCCGTAAATGTGCGTGGCCTAATCAAGCCGTAGCGTACATTGCCTCTATCTCGTTGGCGTAGTGTCGGTTGATGATAGGACGGCGCAGTTTCAGCGTATTTGTGAGCTCGCCGTTCTCGATGGTGAATTCATTGGGGAGCAATGTGAACTTTTTGATTTTTTCAAATCCTGCCAGTCCGCGTTGCAGGCGTTCAATGCGTTCTGCGAAGAATTTCTTGATTTCCGAGTTGTTTACAAGGTCTTCAATATTCTTGAAATCAATCTTATGGCGTTGTGCGTATTCCTTAAGCGCTTCGAATGCAGGAATAATTATTGCAGATACATATTTGCGGTTGTCGCCAATCACAGCTACCTGCTCTATGAACCGGTCTTCACCAAGACGGCTTTCAATGGCCTGAGGGGCTATGTATTTGCCATTGGAGGTCTTGAAAAGGTCTTTGATACGTTCGGTGAGAACAATCGCGCCGTTTGAATTGATGTAGCCTGCATCGCCGGTACGGAACCATCCGTCGTCGGTAAAAGCACGTTCCGTATCGGCCGGACGGTTATAATATCCTTGCATCACGGTTGGCCCTTTTACCTGAATCTCATTGTTTTCACCAATGCGTACCTGCACATGAGGTATAGGTGTACCTACTGTGCCAATCTGATAGTCAACCGACGGGAAACAGCTTACGGTAGCAGTAGTCTCGCTGAGACCATATCCGATTACAATAGGAACACCTATTGCACGGAAAAATTCAACGATGTTGTTGGATAGCGGAGCACCGGCAGTGGGGAAAAGATTGCCGTTTTCCACACCCATGGCGCGGCGTATGGTGCTTAATACTTTCTTGTCAAGATACTTATATTGCAATTCAAGGAATGTGGGAACCTTCTTTCCAAGGCGTACATAGTTGAGATTGCGGTCGGCGCCTACACGGAGTGCTTTAAGAATTATTTTCTTTCTGAGTCCGCTTACTTTGGCAAGTTTTTCTTGAATAGCAGCATATGCTTTCTCCCAAAAACGCGGTACGCTGCACATGGTGGAGGGGCGTACTTCTTTCATGGCGTTCTGAATCTCTTTTGGATTCGGATTGATGAACACTTCTATACCGATGTAAAGGCAAAGATAGGTCCATGCTTTCTCGAATATATGACTCATGGGAAGGAACGACAGCGATGTGTCGCGTTCGCTGAGCATGGTGAGATAATCGCGATGGATTTTCAGGGCTGCGTCAAAGCAGCTGTGCGACAACATCGCCCCTTTGGGTTCGCCTGTCGTGCCGGATGTATAGATGAGCGTGGCAAGGTCCTCTGCTTCGGCCTGGCGTGAACGTCGGGCCACTTCGTCACGGCAGAGATTTGATGACGCTGCTCCCAGCCCCAGAAGGGCGTCGAAAGTCATGCAGCGTTTGTCGGCCGGATTTACGGCAATGTCCTTATGGAAAGCTACGATACGTTCGAGTTTGGGACAATTGTCAAATATTTTGCAAAGTATATCGAATTGCTTCTGGTCGCCGGCAAAGGCTATGCGTGCGCCTGCATCATTGACAATGTATTCCACTTGTTCAAGGCTGCTGGTTGCGTAGAGCGCTACCGGAACAGCTCTGTTGCGATAGGATGCGAAGTCGGTCACGAGCATTTCGGGGCAGTTGGCCGAGAAGATTGCAAGTTTATCGGCAGGTTCGATTCCTAAAGTTTCAAGAGCGTATGCTGCGTTGTCGACATCAGTCGCAAATTCTTTCCATGTATGAGCCACCCATTCACCGGAAGCGGTGCGTGTACGGAATGCAACCTTCGCAGGGGTATCCCTACGGCGACAAGCAGTCAGATTTGTAAGTAAATTAGCCATATTTATATGTCTAAGTTCATATTAACCACTGTGATATCAAAATAACGTCGTTGGTCTCTCCAAGAGACCATGGAGTGGTATAGTATAATCACTTTTTCTGAATTATAGGCAAAGTTACACCCTTTATGCCTAAGATTGTAACAAAACAGGAGACAAAACGATGTCTTGTTAACAATTATTTACATATTGCACATTTGTTGTATAAATAACTTAAATGGTGAAATTCAGTATTTACTGATAATCTTTTCGAGGAAATTTTGTAAATTTGCAAAATAATCTTGAACATTTTAAACTATGAAAGTCACAAAAACTGAATACGAATCATCCCGTGGCACCGTCACGGTGGTAGAACTGACCAATGCTTCAGGAGCAAGCGTGAAGCTGTCGAGTGTTGGTGCCGGCATACTCGCCATAAATGTTCCTGACAAGGATGGCAATATGCGCAATGTAACGCTTGAATATAAAAATCCCGCAACCGACTACTTTGAGGACGGTCCCTGTCTCGGCAAAACTCCCGGACGCTTCGCAAATCGTATCGCGCTGGGCAAGTTCACTCTCGATGGCGTTGACTATCAGCTCGCCTGCAACAATGGTCCTAACCACCTTCACGGGGGACCCACAGGCTTCCAGAACCAAATCTGGAATGTTGAGGCGCTTACCGACGATACTGTTCGTTTTTTGTTGACTTCTCCGGCCGGACATGAAGGCTATCCTGGCAATCTTGAGGTGTCGGCTACTTATACATGGAGCGATGACAACGCTCTCACTATTCATTATGAAGCGCGTACCGATGCCGCTACACCCATCAACCTCACCAACCATACATATTTCAATCTTCACGGAGTTGAAAATGCCAATGGTCTTGAGCACACTCTCCGCATAGCAGCTTCACGTTGGCTTCCTACGAACGATAGTCTCGCTCCAACCGGCGAAATGGCTTCCGTTGCAGGTACTCCTATGGACTTTACCGAGGCAAAGCTTGTTGGACGTGATATAAAAGAAGATTTTGAGGCACTTCGTTTCGGTAAAGGTTATGATAACTGCTGGGTACTTGACAATCCCGGTCTCGATACTGTAGCTGCTCACCTTGAAAGCCCGCTCAGCGGCATTGCGCTTGATGTCTACACCGACCAGCCCGGTGCTCAGGTTTATACCGGTAATTGGCTCGACGGATGTCCCGCAGGCGTCAATGGTGAGACTTATAAGGACTATGACGGCGTGGCGATAGAATGTCAGGGTCTTCCCGATTCGCCAAACCATGACAACTTCCCCTGCCAGATTCTCCGTCCGGGCGAAGTGTACGACCGTACCATTGTGTTTAAATTTGTCTGAACGGCAATGTCACTGGTGTCAGACTGAGTGTCGGTCTGACACCATCTAAGTTTATTGATGAAAGCTTTAACAAAAGACTTGATAGACAATCCCGAGCTATGGCGTCTTTCTCTACTTATAGGTAATGGCGGCATAGATGTCTTCGCTCATCCTGTGGTGGGCGAAGGTTCTGTTATATGCGAGCATATCGGCTTTGACGCTTCACTGTCGTCTGATGCATCGGCTATTGAAGACGTTGTGTATGCCAATCCTTTATTGCTGATGCCATTTCGCAAGGTTGATATAATTGTCTCAACCGCAATGGCTGCAGTAGTACCGGCCGATGTTCAGCCGGATGTGTTTGGCAAATTGTTGAATACCGATAGGAATACACTCATACTTGAATCGCCCGTAGACGACCGCGAAAAGCTTGTTTTCGCTCTTGACCGTGGAGTGGCTAATTTTATAAGGCGAACTTACGATGGGGCTGTCCCCGTTCATACTCTCAGTGTACTAAGCCGTTATTTCCGTCTTAAAAGAGGTCATGGCAATGCATCCAGAATGTTTGTGAATTTGGGTGTCGATTCTCTTGAGATTATCGTGTATAATAGGCTTGGGCTTGCTGCCGCACGACATATTGACGCCGTTACGACTGATGAATGCGCATATTGGGCAGTCGCGCTGTTCAGACAGTGTGGTCTTGATACCGAATACGATGAAATAATCATTTCAGGCAATTCAGAACGTCGCCACAGCCTGATGCCACTTTTGTCGAAGTTTGTAAACAATGTTATGCCGGCTATATTTCCGTCGGCGGCTTATCATGGAAGTGCGATAGCCGGCAAGGCATCGTTTCCATTAGTAATTGTACCATTATGCGAATAATCAGAGGTAAGTATGGGCGTCGCCGTTTCGATGTGCCCACCAATATTACAGCAAGGCCCACCACTGACTTTGCTCGTGAAAACATATTCAACGTTATAGAGAATTTAATAGATCTCGAAGGTAAAACCGCTCTTGACCTCTTTGCCGGAACCGGGGCTATTTCACTTGAATTTTTATCGCGCGAGTGTTCACAGGTTGTGTGTGTCGAAAAAGCAACAACGCAGTATAACTTTATTAAAAAAGTCGTGCAGCAACTCAATGCCGACAATATTACGGTTATAAAAGGCGATGCTTTGCGTTATCTCGCTTCGGCCACTCGAAGTTTTGACATTGTGTTTGCCGACCCTCCTTACGATATGGAAGGTTTCGCGGAAATTCCGGGCAAAATCTTATCGAGTGCTGCGGTAGCTCCGGGTTCGTTGGTTATTGTGGAACATAATAAGTCGCACGATTTCAGCAATCTGTCCGGATTCATCGACCATCGTACTTATGGTTCTGTGAATTTTTCTATTTTCAGGGTTGAATAAGCCTGTTGCAATAATGCTTTCAAAAAAGAATATGAAAACTATTAAACTTATATTGCTGACAATTGCGGCTTTATGCGTGGCTATGTCTTTGTCGGCTGTAAATCCTGCTAACTTCGAGGGTAAAACTGTATGCATGCTTGGCGACAGCTATGTGCGCAATCATCGTTGTCCTTTCAGTGAGACCTGGCATAGCAAAGTCGCAGAAAGTCTTGGAATGAATTATGTTAATTTTGGCCGTAACGGCAGCAGCATAGCTTTTGACAGAACCAAAGACGGCTTTGGCCCCGCAATGACCGAACGCTATCTCGAAATGCCTGACAGTGCGGATATAATTATAGTGATTGCAGGCCATAATGATGCTGACTATCTGGCTAGGCGCCGTGGTACCTGGGAGCAGTTCAGTGCCGGACTGGACGATTTGTGCGCCGGTCTCAAAGCCAAATATCCCGGCAAACCAATTGGTTTCGTGACTCCATGGGCTGTTGAACGTCCCTATTTTAAAGAGGTAACGGCTGAAATACACCGTGTGTGCGCACGCTATGGCATACCCGTGCTTGATGCAGCCGCTACCAGCGGTATAAAAGTCGGAGACCCTGAGTTCCGTAAACAATATTTCCAGTCGCCCAAAGATACGGCTCATCTCAATGCCGCCGGCCACGACTTGCTGATAGACTGGGGCAAAGCATTTATATTATCTCTTGCAAAATGAAATATGTAATTCTTGCCGGGGGCATGGGCTCCCGTTTTTCAAAAGAAGGTGTCGCCACTCCCAAGCCGATGGTTGAGGTGTCCGGAGAACCTATGATTGGGCGCCTTATCGGCATTCTTGCAAAATGTGGAGCAGAGGCTATCAATGTTGCCGCTAATCCGCGTATGGAAGGGTTCATACCATATCTTGAGAGCCTTCAGGAAAAGTATCCTTATCTGTCTATCCGTCCTATCATCACCGACAATTCGTATAACAGTCTTCGTGCAGGAACAGACGGTCTGGAAGGAAAGTTTGTTGCCATGACAGTCGATGCGATATTTCCTATTTCCGAATTCAAGGAATATGTGAAGAACGTCGGAGAGATGAAAGACTGCGAAGTGTTGATGGGATTGACACGCTATGTGGATGATGAAAGTCCTCTCTATGCACGTATAAACGAAGACGGAGAGGTGGTCGATTATCGCTATGGAGGCAAACCTTTTGAAGAAGGCACAATCGTATCTGCCGGTCTTTACGGGCTCTCGTCTGAGGCTATGAAGGCTGTAGAAGATACAGGTTATTATCCTGAATCGCTCAGCGACTTTCAGCGTACTCTGGCAGTAAAAACAGCTATGAAGGTGCGTCCATACGAATTTTCATGCGCTTTTGACGTTGATAATCTTCATGATTTGCAAGAGGCCAACCGATTTATAACAGAACTTAAGTAAGAAATGCTTATATTACAAATATAAACACAATATAAACCGCTTTTTTAGATTTTTGGAAACTAAGGTCTTATATTCCGCCGAAAAGTTGTAACTTTGCAGAAAATTTTACGAGATAAAGAATGAATATTGCAATTGTCGGGGCCGGCGGAGCTGTCGGCCGTGAAATTTTAAGTTTGCTTGAGGGTGGGGCTCTACCCGTCGACAATCTGCGACTCTTCGGCTCAGCCCGCAGTGCAGGCTCTAAGTTGCCGTTCAAAGGTCAGGAAATAGAGATAGAACAGCTTACTCACGAAAGTGATTTTTCGGGCGTGGACTATGCTCTTGTTTCTGCTGGTGGAAGTACTTCTGTCGAATATGCCGATGTAATTACTCGCCATGGTACATTGATGATAGACAATTCGAGCGCGTTCCGTATGGACAATGATGTACCTCTTGTAGTGCCTGAAATCAACGGTGACGATGCTTTCAACGCTCCACGTCGTATAATTGCCAATCCAAACTGTACTACCATTCAGATGGTTGTTGCTCTCAATCCTATCAACAAGCTATCTCCGGTAAAAAGGGTGCATGTCGCTACCTACCAGGCGGCTAGCGGTGCAGGAGCATCGGCTATGGATGAACTGATACAGCAATATTCCGACCTTGTGGCCGGTCGTGAACCGCACGTGGAGAAATTTGCTCATCAGTTGGCCTATAATGTGATTCCTCATATAGACGTTTTCACTGACAACGACTATACAAAGGAAGAAATGAAGATGTATCATGAGACAAAGAAGATAATGCATTCGCCCGACATAGAAGTGAGCGCTACTTGCGTCCGTGTGCCTGTCATGCGCGCCCACAGTGAGGCTATGTGGGTTGAAACCGAGCGTTATGTTAGCGTAGAGGAAGCTCGTGAAGCTTTCTCCAAAGCTCCCGGCGTGGTACTCATGGATAAGCCGGCTGACAAGGAATACCCTATGCCGCTGCATATTGCCGGAAAAGACCCCGTGTTTGTAGGACGCGTACGCCGTGATATTGCCGGTACGGGTCTTACTTTCTGGACTGTAAGCGACCAGTTGCGCAAGGGTGCGGCTCTAAATGCTGTGCAAATAGTGCAATATATTATTGAAAATAAGTAAACACACAGAGTAAAATAGCCTTGGCGTTCCTTGAAAAAACGCCGGGCATTTTACTTGTAAATAAAATATAAGACGATGATACCGCTCGCGCTTGTAACTCAACCGGTTCCGATATTCTTTATCGTACTGGGAATAATTTTGCTCGCGCCCTTACTGCTCAATCGTCTTAAAATACCTCACATAATAGGCATGATAGTGGCCGGTGTAGTCATCGGCCCCTACGGCTTTGATGTGCTTTCTGCCGACTCGAGTTTCGCTATTTTCGGACAGGTAGGTCTGTTGTACCTTATGTTTCTGGCGGGTCTTGAGATTGATATGTACCATCTGCGGCTTAATCTGCGCAGGGGTATGCTGTTCGGGCTGCTGACACTGTTCATTCCGTTGATTCTCGGTGTCCTGTCGAGTATATTTATCTTGAAGCTTGACCTTACTACATCATTGCTTCTCGGTGCGATGTATGCCGCTCATACGCTTATATCATATCCTGTAGCGGCACGCTATGGCATTACCAAGACCCCTGCGGTGCTTATAGCGATTGTAGGTACTATTATAGCGGTCGTCGGGGCACTTCTTGTGATTGCGACTGCTGTCAACATACAGCGCGAAGGCTCCTTCAGCATTCTTACCATATTGTGGCTGATAGTGAAGATGGGACTTTGGATAGGTGCGATATTATATGTATATCCAAGGCTTACCAGATGGTTCTTCAAGACTTATTCCGACCGTGTGACACAATATGTTTTTGTACTTACGTTGGTATTCCTTGCAGCCTGGACGGCTCAGCTCATAGGATTGGAAGCTGTTCTTGGCGCATTTATGGCCGGGTTGGTTCTTAACAGGTTTGTGCCTATGGCATCCCCCCTTATGTCCTCAATAGAGTTTGTAGGCAATGCTCTTTTCATTCCTTATTTTCTGATAGGGGTTGGAATGATGATTAATCTAAGGGTCGCCCTCAATCCTGACACTTTGATTGTGGCTGCGATAATGCTTACCGTGGCTCTCGTTGTGAAATGGCTCCCTGCTTTCATAGCTCAGAAGGCCAATGGTCTCAGTTCATCGAGTCGCAGTGTTATGTTTGGCCTGACGGCGGCTCATACTGCAGTAGCTCTCGCTGTTGTTACTCTCGGAGTGCAATGGGGAATGCTTTCTACAGTGATGTTGAATGCAACCATTCTAGTGATACTTGTTACGTGCGGAATAGCTCCTATAATAACTGCTACTGGAGCATCCAAACTTAAAATCAGTACTATAGACCAGGATGACCTGCTTAAACACACCCGTACTAACAATACTCTTATTGCTGTCTCAAATCCTCTCACGGCTGGTTCACTCGTTGACTTGGGAGTATTGATGAGAAATGACAGGGGACGTCATAATTTTTATGCCATTCATGTGCGCAACGAGAATACTCCCGGTGCCAAAGCCCTGTCACGTTCATCGCTTGAAATAGCTGAAAAGGCCGCTGCCTCGGCTGCAGTGAAGCTGTCGGAAATAGAACGATATGATTTGAATACAGTTACCGGAATTCTTAATGCAACTTCCGAGCGCGACATAACCGAAATCATTCTTGGTATGCACCGGCGTGCCACTGTGATAGATACTTTTCTTGGGCTGAAGGTAGAGCAATTACTTAAGTCAACTAACCGTATGGTTATCATAAGTCGCTGCTATATACCGCTCAATACTGTGACGAGAATAGTGGTGGCTGTGCCGCGTGATGCGCAATACGAAACCGGATTCAGCCGTTGGGTGCGTGCTATCGCACGACTGACACGCCAATTGGGTTGCCGTGTCATTTTCTGCTGTCATGATGATATACAGCCTCTTATAAGAGGGGTGTTGTATCAGGAAAACTATGGTATAAGGTGCGAATTCCGTACCGTAAACTCGCACGACGACCTCATACTCATAACTCCGCGAGTGCTTGACGATGACCTGTTTATAGTAATCAGTGCACGTGCTCATTCAGTGTCTTATACCAACGAGGTGACAGAGATGCCGTCTCTGCTCCAAAGAAGCTTCTCGCGCAACAACTTGATAATCATATTTCCCGAACAATTCGGTGAGGCGGTACCTCTTACATCATTCTCCGACCCGATGGCGACAGACGTTTCAACGACATCATCGCTGTGGCGCACTATCAGCCGTCGCTTAGGACGTCGCTGACGTTTTCATAGACCTGAATTCTGTTGCCGTCTATTACCTCCGAGGAAAGCTCACATAAGTTCTTCAAAGTTGGAGATTTCACGCGCCCATGCACTCCAAGCGCGAACGGTGCGGTTTCAATTCTGGCTAAATCCCATAGTTTTTCGTCAATAAATGCCTGAAGTACCTTAGCGCCACCCTCAACCAATACTGAAGTAATTCCTTTTTTATAAAGCATTTCAACAGCACTTAGCAAATTTGAATAATCACTCAGTATAATAGGGTCAGACATTTTAAGGCCAGCTGTATTTATGCCTTTGCTCCTGTCGAGTATTATCGGTTTTGGTGATTTGCCCGGCCATAGTCGGCAATCAAGACGTGGATTGTCTGCAATAACAGTTCCTGAACCTACGAGGATGGTATCGTGGAGCGAACGCCACCGGTGCATGAGGGCGGATGTTAATATTGTAGAAAATTTGGCGGGATGACCATCGGCTCGGTCGCTATCCATAAAACCGTCAGAACTTTGAGCCCATTTCAATGTGATGAACGGCCGTCCGGATGTGTGAGCGGTCATGAAACGTCTGTTTAATTTGTAACTTTCTTCGGCCAATACGCCTTCCACAACTTCAACACCGGAATCCCTGAGCATTCTGATTCCACGGCCTGCAACCTCTTTGAAGGGGTCTCCTGCTCCAACCACAACACGTGGAATGCCTGAGTCTATAATTAGTTTGGCACAAGGAGGCGTCTTTCCGTAGTGAGAACAAGGCTCAAGTGTAACATAGATTGTAGAATCTTTTAGGAGATTTTTGTCTTTGACAGATGCCACAGCATTCACTTCGGCATGCCCTTCGCCACAACGTCTGTGATAGCCTTCCCCTATAATACGGCCGTTGTTATCAACAATTACCGCTCCAACCATAGGATTGGGTGATGTGTTGCCAAGTCCGTGGCGGGCAAGTTCAAGTGCCCGGCGCATATATTTCTCGTCGTAATGCATCGTTTCAGAGACTGGAATAAGAGACAGAAAATGTATCGCCCTGTGTCGGGTCGCCTGTATTGATTCCCTTGGTCAGCCACTTAACGCGTTGTGATGAACGTCCGTGATTGAAACTGTCGGGCATCTCGCGTCCGTATGCTTTTTTCTGCAAGTAGTCGTCGCCTATTTTGGAGGCGGCTGTAACGGCATTTTCAATGTCGCCGGGCTCTATGGAGTTGAACATGGCATTGTCCCGATTGGCCCATACTCCGGCATAGAAGTCGGCCTGCAATTCAAGACGTACACTTATCTGATTAGATTCCTTTTCGCTTACCTGACTCATATGGTTATGGGCTGCATCGAGGGTACCGAGAAGATACTGTACATGATGTCCGACTTCATGCGCTATGACGTAGGCATAGGCAAAGTCTCCGCTTGCCCCGATATTTTGCTCCATCTGCTTAAAAAAGTCAAGGTCGATATATACAGTCTGGTCTGCTGAACAATAAAATGGCCCTACCTGCGCAGTCCCCTGACCGCAGGCTGTATTTATGGAGTTGGTGTAAAGCACGAGTTTTGGGCATACATATTCGCCCCAGTCCTGACGCTTGAATTCTGCCGTCCACACGTCTTCGGTGCCCGCAAGTACCTTTGATGCGAGGTCGGCCAGACGCTCGTCTTCGGCATCAGGTGTGTATGAAGTCTGTTGTGTCTGGGTTTGTGTGATAGCACCTGAGCCCATAACATTGCCTATGACATCGCCAATGTTACCTCCGCTGAGCAATGTTACAACCGCAACAATGACCACACCTATAATTCCGCCGCCTATACCGACTGTCTTGCCTGACATTCCTCTGCGGTCGTTCACGTTGGAGCTGTTTCTACGTCCGTTCAGTCTCATATCAAATAATTATTAGTTCATCTTTAATTAAACAAGCCAAAAAAGCGCCGGGTTTTACACCACGACGCCTATTTATAAAAGTGAATGGTTTTTTATTCCTTTACGTACGGCAGAATTATCTCTCGCCACACCATATATCCCGGAGCAAGTAGGTGGAGTCCGTCGTTTGTAAACTCTTCTTTGAGATTACCGTTTTCATCGCAGAATGCCGGATGAAGATTCACCCAGGTATGACCGCGCTGCTTTACAGCCGGTTCAAGAAGTGCATTGATGTCGCGTATCACCTGCTCCTTGCCGGCCATGAGTTTGTATCGGCCGAAAGAATTGTTGATGGGCAACATGGATTGCACATAAATCTTAGTTTGGGGTGTAGCTTCATGTATGTAGTCAATCAAGCTGAGGGCGGCGGTGGCAATGGAGTCTGCGGTAAGATTGTGGCTTACATCGTTGACACCAACCATAAGGAATATCTTGGCCGGATGACCTTTCACAACAGATTCGGCTCTTTCGCGTATTCCCTCCACGATATCTCCGTTGATACCACGGTTCACAACGTTTGGCATCTTGAGCAATTCATGCCATTCGCAACCGTGTGTAAGGCTGTTACCAAGGAAAACTATGGATGTTGAATCAACACCAAGAGCATCAAAAAGCGATGCACGCTGATAATATAGTTCGCCGTATTTGGCCGGTCCGGCACAAATGGCTGTTGCGGCACAGCATACTGACATGGCAAACAAAAGCAAGTGGCGTAGCATGGCAGCGCTTATTTATGGTCGCTTGAACGATATGCATCAACTGCACTTTTCACAGAACCGTGGAACAAGAGCAGGCGCTTGGCTTCTTCGTAGGGAAGTCCAAGTTCTTCCATCACCATTCGTGTGCCTCGGTCAACGAGTTTGGCATTGGTCAGCTGCATATTGACCATTTTGTTGCCTTTCACACGTCCCATCTGAATCATGACGGAAGTGGTAATCATATTGCATATCATCTTTTGGCCTGTGCCCGACTTCATGCGTGACGAACCTGTGACATATTCCGGACCAACAATCATCTCAATCGGAATGTCTGCGACTTCGCTCACAGGTGCATCCGGATTAGATGTGATGGCGGCTGTAAGAATGCCATGTTCGCGGCAGTCGTTGATTGCGCCTATTACATAGGGTGTTGTACCGGATGCAGCTATACCGATAAGAGTGTCTTTTGAATTGATGTTGAACTTCTGAAGGTCTTTCCAGCCTTGATGTATGTCGTCTTCGGCATTTTCAACGGCATTGCGCAGAGCGGTATCGCCGCCGGCAATAAGACCTATCACCCATGATGGG
>PPYF01000495.1_pt1 | contig 19350 bp, 17 predicted proteins | sample 1559871 | NCBI WGS metagenome assembly PPYF01 (sample SAMN08240021, study PRJNA423297) | Human gut metagenome, whole genome shotgun sequencing project. | reverse complement strand
TCATAATAGATTTTCTTAGCTGCTCGTAATTCTTCAAGCGTGGTAATCATTGGAAACATAATATTAATCTTCCCAAACTCGGATGCGCGGAGTAAGGCCCGCAGCTGAGTCCTAAACATTTCTGGTCGATCAAGCGCAATCCGAATAGCCCGGTACCCAAGGAATGGATTCATTTCTTTGGGTAAGGGCATAAATTGAAGTGGTTTATCGCCACCGATATCTAAGGTCCGAACCACTAACCGTTTCCCATTTAACTGTTCAACAGCTCGGCGATAAGCATTAAACTGCTCTTCTTCGGTTGGGAGGTGGTCACTTTTCATATAAAGAAATTCAGTTCGAAATAGGCCAACACCATCAGCACCGTTTTCTATTGCTGACGAAATATCCACTGAAGAACCAATATTAGCTGAAATCTTGTACCGCTGACCATCGGCGGTTACTGAGGGCTGGTTAATCATTTTTTTCCATTGCTGACGGACATTCATAAACTTATCAGCAATTTTTTGGTATTGTTTAACATCATTTGTTGATGGTTCAACAATTGCACAGCCTTCAAAGCCGTCAACAATTACTCGTTGGCCATTCTGCACCTTTTTGGTTATGTCGTTACACCCAACAATTGCTGGAATCTGTAAAGAACGAGCCATAATCGCTGCGTGACTAGTCCGCCCACCCAAATCAGTAATAATTCCCTTAACAAAGCGGCCATCCATCTGTGAAGTATCGGCCGGACCAATCGAATGGGCAACTACAATGACAGGGTGATCTAATTCGCGCAAATTAGGGAGCTTCTTCTCTTCTAACTCTGCTAAAACCTGGTCTTGAATATTTTGAAAATCAGATGCCCGCTCTTGCATATATTCATTCCCAGTCATCGCCTGAAGAGTTTTGATCATCTTAGTAATTACTTCTGCAAAAGCCGATTCTGCATTTAAGCGTTGATTTGTGATCCGGTTTTCAACTTGTTTAATCATTTCAGGATCATTTAAGATTGCAATGTGGGTATCAAAAATTGCCAAATCTTCTGCATTAAGTTTATCAACAAGCTTCTTTTTGGTTTCCTTTAGTTTCTGAATGATCTTCTCAAAAGCACGGTGTAATCTCGCTTTTTCACTATCGGGGTCACTAATATGATATTTTTCAAAACTAAGATTAGGCTTCGTCAATAAGTAAGCAGGTGCAATTCCCACTCCATCACTGGCTGCAATTCCATTAATTTGGGTCTCCATTAATCAATTCCCCTTTTCTGGTATAGTACCTATTATAAGCGAAAGCCTTTTCAACACAAATAAAAAATAAAAGCAAGATTTGCGAAAGCTAAAAAGTTTTCTACAGATCATGCTTTTAATCCTTAATAATCTACTTAGTACCAAAAAGACGGTCACCAGCATCGCCTAACCCAGGAACAATATATCCATCTTCATTAAGATGATCATCAAGTCCTGCTGTATAAATATCAACATCTGGATAAGCGTCGCGCACAGCCTTAACTCCTTCAGGGGCTGCAACTAAGCAAGCAAATTTCATGTTCTTTTCTGAGCAACCGCGCTTCTTTAAGGCTTCGATTGCCATCATTGCTGAACCACCAGTTGCCAGCATTGGGTCAACGATGAATAGTTGCCGTTCTGTAATATCATTAGGTAACTTAACAAAGTATTCATGTGGCTTTAAGGTTTCTTCATCCCGGTACATTCCGATAAAACCAATTTTAGCTGCTGGGATAAGATCAGTCATCCCATCAACCATTCCGATTCCTGCCCGAAGAATTGGAATAATCGCTACCTTTTTACCAGCCAATTCTTTCTGGGTCGTTTTAGCAATCGGTGTTTCAATTTCAACATCCTTTAATGGCATGTCGCGTGCAACTTCATAAGCCATTAAAGTTGAAATTTCTTTGACCGTTTCCCGGAAAAACTTTGTCCCAACATTTTTATCCCGAATCATTGTTAGCTTGTGCTGAATCAATGGATGATCTAACACTTCAAATTTACCCATGCCTCTATACACTCCTTTGAATTTCTTCACTATTCTACCAAAAAAATCAAGTCATGACAAAGGATCTTAACAACTTTTTATGTTCTAATTTTTTAGTTAAGCGGATACTTTGTGGTTAGTTCGTGTACCCCTTTTGCGACCTCTTGTAACCGCTCTTCATCGGTGGGATTAGTTAAAGCTGTACTGATTAATTCCGCAACTTTTTGCGCATCCTCTTCCTTAAATCCGCGACTAGTAATAGCAGGAGTCCCAATTCGCAAACCACTTGTGATAAATGGACTTCGTGGGTCATTCGGAATGGCCTCTTTATTGGTTGTAATGTGAACACGGTCAAGGAGATTTTGCGCATCTTTTCCTGTTAAACCAGTCTTCGTAAGGTCCAGAACGAGAAGGTGATTTTCAGTTTTTCCTGAAACCACCCGAATCTGTTTACTAGTATTAAATACTTTTTCCATTGCTTGAGCATTTTTTACAACTTGTTGGATATATTCCGCATATTCTGGTTGCAAATCTTCATAAAATGCTTGTGCTTTACCCGCAATCACATGTTCCAACGGTCCACCCTGGATTCCAGGGAAAACCGCTGAATTAATTTTCCGTCCTAACTCAGTCGATTTAGAGAGGATCATTCCTCCCCGCGGGCCCCGAAGAGTTTTATGAGTAGTAGTAGTAACGACATCAGCAATTGGAAGCGGACTTGGATGGGTACCAGTTGCTACTAATCCGGCGATATGAGCCATATCAACCATCAAGTAAGCCCCAACTTCATCAGCAATCTTGCGAAATGCCTGCCAATCAATAATCCGACTATAGGCAGACGCTCCCGCAACGATCAATTGTGGTTTTACTTTCTTAGCTAAAGCCATAATTTCATCATAATCAAGCTCTTCAGTATCTGGATTTAAGCCATAGCCATACGTCTTATATAGTTTTCCGCTAAAATTAACCGTTGCTCCGTGAGTTAGGTGCCCACCAGCATCCATCCCCATCCCTAAAATCACATCTCCGGGCTTGAGGAGTGCTTGATAAACTGCCATATTAGCTTGTGATCCGGAATGAGGTTGAACATTAACATATGCTGCATTGAATAACTTTTTAGCATAATCAATTGCCAATTGTTCAACTTGATCGATAAACTCACAACCACCGTAATACCGATTATTAGGATATCCTTCAGCATACTTATTTGTTAGAACTGATCCCTGCGCTTCACGAACAGCATCTGAAACAATATTCTCGGAAGCAATGAGCTCAATCGTATCTTGCTGGCGTTGTTCTTCATTTTCAATGGCTGCCCATAATTGGGGTGATTTTTTACCATAGTTCATTTACAACATCTCCTCTGGTTATAAATAAAAAGGCTGGGAATCCGCCTCAGTCTCTTTATTATTTTATTGAGATTTTAATTAGGGAGTGGTACCTCTTCCACTAGATTCCCTTATTATTTTACCGCATTACTATCAAAGTGCATACCACCAGCAGACTTATTTAACCGATTCATATATGCGCCCCCTAAATCATGAGCTGGAAATGCTTGAGTGACAATCGCTTTAACATTAGGCTGGTCATCAAATTGCCGTAAGCCATCAAATAGACGAGCACTGGCATCTTGAACATTCTTTCCTAATGAAAATTGAATAGCGTTCATCGGCAATACTTCTTGTTGAAGGATTTTTTCTTCAGCCATCATCCCAACGTCAAATGGCTGTTGTCGTATCCATTCAACAACTTTATCCCAATCAGTATCTTCATCAACAATATATACTTGGGCCTTAGGTGCATAGTGCTTGTATTTCATTCCGGGTGCTTTAGGAGTTTCATTTTTGCCTACTTTATGATGATTAAGGTCAATGGATCCAATCACTTTTTCAATGTCCTTCTTCGTAACAGCACCAGGACGTAAAATTACAGGGTGGTCTGTTGACATATCAAGGACAGTGGATTCAACTCCTACCCGTGTCGGACCATTATCCACAATTCCAGAGATCTTACCATGCAAGTCATGATAAACGTGTTGAGCAGTAGTCGGGCTCGGTTTCCCAGAAGTATTAGCAGATGGTCCCACCATCGGAACACCAGCTTCTTCAATTAAATCAAGGGTTGGTTGACAGTCAGGGTAACGAAAGGCGACAGTTTTCAAACCACCTGTGACGGTTTTTGAAAGTGCGCCCTTCTTAATCTTCAAGATAATGGTTAAAGAACCAGGCCAAAATGCATCCATCAACTTTCGGGCATTATCAGGAATCTCGGCAGCATACTTTTCAACCATTGCGATGGAGTTAACATGAACAATCAATGGATTATCACTTGGCCGCCCTTTTGCTAAATAAACATTCTTAACGGCTTTTTCATTGGTTGCATCAGCCCCTAACCCATAAACAGTTTCGGTTGGAAAAGCCACTAATTCACCGCGCTTAATCGCAGCTGCTGCTTGGGCAATCTCACCATGTCGAAAAATCTTCGTATCCATTCTTACTATCTTCCTCCTGCGTTTGAAAAATCCCATGCGTGTATCATCCTCATTTTTCCTGCCACATCATGTCGTGGGCATATCTGTGCGTGTTCATCGGTTTGATGTAGTAATTCTTGAATTGACTCCTCTTGATCATAACCAGTTTCGCCAAATATTTGACCAGTCGTAGTTAGGTACTGCCCTGCTTGCTTAAATAAGCGATGATAGAATCCTAACCCACGTTCATTAGCAAATAGGGCTAAGGCTGGTTCGTTTTCAAGGACTGCTTGATCAATTTCACCAGTATCGTCCGGGTCAATATAAGGCGGATTAGTCACAATTAAATCGTATTGCTGATCAATATTTTCAAATAAATCGCTTTTAATTAACGGCAACTCCAGGTTAAACTTAGCCATATTTTCCTGAGCAACAGCAAGTGCAGCGGGTGAAATATCACTTAAACTTACATGCCAATTTGGCCGTTCAAGTGCAAGAGTAATGCCTATCACTCCACTCCCCGTTCCTAAATCAAGAACCTTCAATGGACGAGATGGCATTTCTTGCAATACCCAATCGATTAACTCTGCTGTCTCAGCTTCTGGAATCAAAACATTTTTATTAACCTTAAAAGTTCGTCCATAAAATGGGGCCTGCCCAACAATATATTGAGCAGGCTCATGATTAAGCAATCTTGTTATGGCATCCTTCCACCAGTCTACTTCGTCAGCCGGCATCTCATCACGATTATGTAAAAGTAAGTGAGTCGCATCCCAACCATGTGATTGCTGAAGTAAAAACTGGGGGGCACTTGGATCAATATCTTTTCCTTGTAATTGTTCTTTTGCCCATCGCTGAGCCATAAAATAGTTGGTCGGTACGAAACTACTCATTCCGTAATTGCTCCAACTTTTGCGTTTGGTCGGCAACAATCAATGCTTCAATAATTTCATCGAGGTCACCAGCCATAATCTTATCAAGCTTGTTTAATGTTAACCCAATTCGGTGATCTGTTACTCGGTTTTGTGGGTAGTTGTAAGTACGAATTCGTTCTGAACGATCACCTGTCCCAATCGCGTCTTTCCGCTTTTGATCATAGGCGCTTTGTTCTTGTTGTTGGTAATAATCATAAACCCGTGACTTCAAAATCCGCATTGCCTTAGCCCGGTTTTGCTGTTGTGAACGTTCATCTTGCATTGCAACAACAATCCCTGTTGGCAAGTGGGTCATTCGAACAGCTGATGAAGTCTTGTTAACGTGCTGACCACCGGCACCGCTTGAACGGTAAACATCAACCCGGATATCTTTTGGATCAATGTCCACATCTACGTCTTCAGCTTCTGGCATTACCCCAACCGTCGCAGTTCTTGCTTCGTCTCCTCCAGCAGCTCCACGGATTTCCATGATAATATTTTTATCATCATTAGGATCTTTCGGAATTAGTAGAACTTCAAGCTCTTTTTCTAACTGTGCTTGTTCTTCGCGCGCTTCCGCTAATTCTTCCTTAGTCAAGGCCGTTAAGTCATCATCATTTGTTTCACGTAATAGTTCTTCATCATCACTAATCGTTTGGGTGACTTTTTTATATTGATTATATTTTTCAACCGTTTCACGTAAACTTCCTTCTTCTTTTGAAAGCTTCATAAAACGTTGCGAGTCGGCAATTACTTCTGGATCACTGATCAATTCATTTAGTTCATCGTAACGATCAGCAACTGCTTGAAGCTTATCGAAAATTTCTTCCATTTCCATTCTTGATTATTCCTCCTATTGTTTTAATTGGGGATGAAAATAGTGCTTCCGGCATACTGGGTAATATGATTCATTTCCCCCTATCTGGACTTGTTCTCCCTCATATACTGGCTTGCCATTATGAATCCGTAAATTCATTGTAGCTTTATGAGGGCAGAACCAACAAATTGTTTTCATCTCTTCAATTTTGTCAGCATAAATCAGTAAATATTTTGAACCTTCAAATAACTCATTACGAAAGTCATTCTTTAGTCCAAAAGCCATTACCGGAATATTTAGCTCATCAACAATTTTGATTAATTGTAAGACATGCTCTTTCTTTAAAAACTGTGCTTCATCGATCAATACACAATATATCTTACGGTCCATCTTATTAACGTAATCGTAAATATTGGTATCATCCATAATTGGTTTTACCTTACGCTCTAGGCCAATCCGACTAGCAATGATGCCTCGACCAGAACGATCGTCAACACCACTCGTCATTAAAACAACCGGTTTCCCTTGTTCTTCATAGTTATGAGCAACCTTCAAAATATCGATTGACTTACCAGAATTCATCGCGCCATATTTAAAGAATAGTTGTGCCACTACAATTGCTCCTTTTTGTTTGCATAGTACTCTTCATTATATCCAAAAAGTTGTGTCATTTAAATACTTCCACATTAGGAAAGAGTTTTTTACATTGAATAACTTTAATCTTATAATAATTTCAGTTTAATAACTTTCTTTTTGTTATCGTAAAGTTTAGAATTAAACGGTAATTTTAATCATCACTATTGTATCACTTACAATTGACACGAAAGGAATACATATATTCATGACAGTTCGAAGTTCATTTGCCGAATTTGCCGGGCGGTCAAGCTATTGGTTCCTCCATACTTTTATGAACGGAGGAAGTTCCCTTATGTAGTTAAAGTATGTAAATACATCACCCCAATTGCCTTTGTCTTCACCAACATTTTCCGTGATCAAATGGATCGTTACGGTGAAATTTACACCACTTATAACAAGATCTTAAAGGGGGTTAAATTAGCACCAAAAGCAACCATCATTGCTAACGGGGATGAACAGCTCTTTAACAGCAAAGGTTTACCTAACCCAATCATCTATTATGGTTTTAACCATGAAGAAAAAGAACCCTTTAATGCCCCAGCTAATACTGATGGCCTCCTTTGTCCTAAATGTCAGCATATTCTAAAATATCGGATGCGAACTTATGCAGGTTTAGGTAACTACTTCTGTCCAAATTGTGGTTTCCATCGGCCAGAATTAACGTATGCTGTTACTAAAATTGACAAACTTACTCCAACACATTCCACTTTTGAAATTGATGGGCAAAAATACACCATCGGAATTGGTGGTCTATACAATATTTATAATGCTCTTGCCGCATACTCGCTTGGCCGTTTTCTCGGAGTGAGCCAAACACAAATTAAAGATGCTTTGACTTTGAAAAACTTACCCAACATCAAATCCCACAATACATGACTGGAGGAGAACGGTATAAAGATATTACCACTAGATTAACAATGGCTGGCGTAAAAGATATGTGGCATGAACCGGACCTTACCCAGGTAATTGATAAAATCAAGGAAATGCCAACTGAACACGTCTATATTCTGGCAACATATACAGCCGTTCTGCAATTGCGGAAACAACTAGCAGAAAAGGGCTATATTAAAGGAGGAATGGACTAATGGCAAAATATCACTTACACCTCGCCCACCTCTACGGCGATTTATTAAATACTTATAGTGATGTCGGTAATATTATCGCCCTTCAATATTACGCTAAACAGATGGATGCCGATATTGATGTCAAAGTCATTAGTATCGACAACGACTTTAATCCACAAGATTTTGATTTAGCTCTTTTCGGCGGTGGACAAGATTACGAACAACTTGTTGTCTCCAAAGATCTTCCAAACAAAAAAGCAGGAATTGACAAGTTTATTAATGATGGAAAGCCGCTGCTTGCTATTTGTGGAGGTTATCAACTTCTCGGCCACTATTATATCGGTGCTGATGGCGAAAAGATTCCGGGACTTGGAATCCTTGATCACTATACTTTAAGTCAAGACAATCACCGGTTCATTGGAGATATTACCATCAAAAACGAAGAAAGCAATCAAGAGTACCATGGCTTTGAAAATCACAACGGCCGCACATTCTTAGGAAAAGGTGAGCGTCCGCTTGGTAAAGTAATTTCTGGTAATGGAAATAACGGTGAAGATCATACCGAAGGAGCAATCTATAAAAACACTTATTGCTCTTATTTCCACGGTCCCATTCTTACAAGAAATGGTGAGATTGCTAAAAAGATTCTTTTAGCAGCTCTTGAGCATAAATACCCCGATGCCGACTTAAGCAGTCAAAAAGCCCTAAAAATTAAACCTACATTTTAATTAAGGTGACAAACAGTGAACCAAACCATAACATTTGTATTTACCATTATTTTTTTGCTAGAAAGTTTTTGGGAAGTCCGTCTTTTCTCCCAACTACAAGCACTAGCCATTCAAAATCCAACTAGAATCCCACCACGCTTTGCCAAAGTTATCCGTCTGGAGCGTCGTTGGAACTGGATATCTTGGATTTTAATCATCTTACTATTTCTTACTTCATCAAATTTCACGATTTTATGGGTAAGCCTAATCACATTGATTGAAACCTATGTTGTCTGGCGAATGGATAACATGAAAAGTAAGATGACTAGCGAAGATTAGAATACAAAAAGGGATGAGATTGAAGGAAAGTAAAAATTCCTTCTAACCTCATCCCTTTTAATTTTTAAAAATTTATCTTTCCAGTAATAATCAACATCAGCGCAATCACAGCTGCTAAGGCAATAATTGTTGCTAACCACCTTTCTTTCTTACTCATTTTATTAGGAGCCCCGGCAAATAATGGTATTCCTAGCGCAAAAATAATCGCACTTGCAAATACATATTCAAGTCCCGAAGCAACTAACATATAGACGGAATAAAGAGAAGCTAACGTAGCAATAATCTTAAAGCCAAGGCCCATTTTTTCGCTAATTGCTAGCTTCAACCCATATAACGCAGAGAGCAGGTAAGCAACTAAGGTCATCGTCGCAGCTAAAGTATATGCAATTGTATAGGCCATTTGAAGCTGTGGAAGCAGTAAAACTAGTAAACATACTTGCATAATAATTGTATATACAATTAATGCAAAGCCAGGAACACCATGGCGATTAACAAGTTTAAATGCTCGCGGCATATCCCGATCATAACTGGTTACGTATGCAATTTCTGGTCCAATCATAAACCAACTTAATAATGCCCCTAATAGAGAAATCAGTAAGCCAATTTTAATAATAAGACTCCCTACTATTCCTAATGCTGTATGACTAAGCGCTGCTGCCAGTGGAACTGAAGTCTGGCTAAGTTCTTTAGCAGGTAGAATCCCCATTGGAATAATAGAGATTGAAATATAGAGGACCAATACAATTACAAAGCTAATAATCGTTGCTAACCCCACATCACGTGGCTGCTTTGCCCGACGTGACATTGAAACAGCTGCTTCAATCCCAACAAAATACCACACAATAGTACTCATCGCACCACTAATCTGGTCTTTAAATGGGACTTGCGTTTGATTAACGGCAAGAATGTTTGTCCAATCAGGAACATTAAAAATATGCGGCTGGAATGCAAAGACACCAACAATAACAACTAATAAAAGCGGTAAGATCTTAATAATCGTAATGACGGCATTAAGGATACTTGCCTCGCGGACACCAAACCATGTAATCGCAGTGTATCCCCACAGAATAATTGAGCCCCCGATAAAACACATTAATGGCGAAAGTTGATGCGTCCCGAGCATACTATTTAAGGTCTTAAAAAAGAGCGAGATAAAGGCAATGTTACCAAAAACTGCTCCCATCCAATATCCCCAAAAGGAGTTAAAACCAATATAGTTACCAAAGCCTTCTTTTGCATAAGTATAAATTCCACCGTTCATCTCCGGCTTAATAACAGAAAGCTTGTAAAAAACTAGTACTAGCATCAAAATCCCGAAGCCACCAATTAACCAGGCAACTAATGCAGCCATTGGATTTGCTTTCAAAATTAAATCGGTCGGACTATTAAAAATCCCACCACCAATAATCGTTCCTACAATTAAGGTGATTAAGAGGAAGAGATTTAACTTCTTTTCCTTCACCTTAATCACCTCACTTATAAATATTCTTGAAATGTGGAATAATTATACATTATTTACCTAGCCGATGGCAATAGTTCCATTAGCAACAAGCCAAATTGCAATAACACTTAGGATTAAAATTAGCGCCATTGTCCACTTTTCAGCAGTTGTAACTTTACGATTATTTTCTTTACATGCTAAGTAGTAAATGTAGAATCCAGGAATAAAACTAATTGAAACTAATAAGACTTCTTGCCATCCAGCAAGGAACATACATGCGAACATGAATGCAGCAGAGAGCAAACCAATTGTAAATTGTCCCCATTCTTGGTGTGCAGAACTGTATTTCATTTGGTAAAGTCCAACAAATAAGTATGAGAATAAAATTGCTGCACTACATAAGGAATATGCGAATTCATAGGCTTTATCAGTGAAAAGCAATGAGAACAAGAAGATTGTTTGCAATACCGCTGTAATCATCAAGGAAGCAGTTGGTGCTTTTTTGGCATTAACCTTTCCCCAGATTTTTGGCATTGCCTTATCATCGGCAACTAACATTGTTGTTTCGGCTGGGAGCATTGTCCAAGAAAGCCAGGAAACAATTGTTGAGATGATTAAACCAACATTGATTAAAATTGAGCCCCAACTACCAACGGTTGCTTGAAGAACATGACCAATAGCTGGTTGTCCCATGCCGGCTAATTCTGCCCGAGTTAATGCACCATAAGGTAAAATTGAAATTAATACATAGATAACTACTAAAAGACCAAAACTGATGAGAGAAGCTTCACGAGCGGCTGTAAGGGACTTTGCCCGACTTGCCATAACAGAAGCACCTTCAACACCGATAAATACCCAAATTAAGGTCATTAGGGTACCTTTCATTTGTTCCCAAACAGACCCAGTTGTAGTGCCGTGAGAAGCATTATTGGCAACTCGGCCCCAGAAATCTGCTGTGAACATCCCAGCCTTGAAGCAAACAACCATCATAATAATAAAGATAACTAATGGTAAAACCTTGCAGATTGTTCCAATCATGTTAACAAAAGATGCACTTTCAACACCATTGTTAACTAAGATTGTTAATAGCCAACAGAAGATGATGGCAATAATAATCGATGGTAAATTTTGACCACCTTTAAAGGTTGGGAAGAACGTTCCAATTGAACTCATCAACATGGTGGCAAAAGCAATATTTCCCAGCCATGCGGATAACCAGTAAGACCATCCAGAAATAAATTCACCTAATGGCCCAAAACCGGCACCAGCATATGAGAAAATCCCTGAAGTAAGATCTGGTCGCTTTTCAGATAAATTATTTAGCGAGAGAACTAACATCAAAAAACCAATTCCAACAAAAATCCAAGCTAACAGGGCAGGACCTGGTGCCGCCGCCGCTGCCACATCACTAGTAATACCAAATATTCCGGTACCGATACATGAACTTACAATTAAGGCGATCAATTCGCCTCTACCAATACCTTTCTTTTGTTCATCCATAAATATCCCTCCTATGCAGTTTATGAATGCATGTGTTGAATGATTAAGTCATAAACCATTTTAGCATCATCATTATCTTTACTAATGATAATCAAGGTGTCATTTCCAGCAAGTGTGCCCACAACTTCCGGAATATCAAGTTCATCAAACATTCCAGCCAAAATCGTCGCATAACTAGAATTTAGTGCAGTTTTGATCACGTTCATAAATTGAACAGTTTCAATTGTCCGCACATTATCATGAATTCCTTGATATAATCGTTCAAAATTATGTTCGGGTGTCACATGAAGTTGAACATAATGGGTATGACCATCGCCATCATTTGCTTTAACGATATTCAACGCATGAATATCTCTTGAAATTGTTGCTTGTGTCGTCTCGAAACCCGCCTCAGTTAACAACTTAAGCAATTCTTCTTGCGTTTCAATTTTACGATCATTAACCACTTGTTCAATATATTTTCTTCTTGCCTTTCGATCCATTCGTGTTCCCTTCTTATCATGTTGATTACACTAAAATGATACAAGAAAAAGCAGCAAAATTATACCCTTTCTAGATTACTCAGATAAATTTGCTGCTTTCATTATCTTATTTATTTCTTGAGATCTTCACGAACAATTGGACATGACATGCACCGTGGGCCACCACGACCCCTTGATAATTCGCTTGAACGAACCTCGTGAACGAGAATGCCATGCTTACGCAGCAAATCGTTTGAGACATAGTTCCGATCATAAGTTACAACTACACCAGGGGCAATTGCTAGCGTGTTAGAACCGTCATTCCACTGTTCACGTGGGGCAATAATTGGATCACCGCCACCAGTAGGAATTAAATCAATTTCCGGCTTATCAAGTGCCTTCTTCAAAATTTCTTTAAGATTTGTTTCATGAGTAATTGAAATTTCACCATTATTACCTGGGTGCATAATGTATGCATCAACATGTCCACCATCACGTAAGATTGCTGGATGAACTGTAAATTGATCATAGTTAATCATTGTAAACACAGTATCAAGGTGCATCATTGCGTGATTGTGAGGAATATGGATAGCAATTACTGTATCGTAATCAGACTTTTCAAAGAGACTTTCAGCTAATTCTGTAATAGCCTTTGCAGATGTTCGTTGAGAAATACCAATTGCTAATACATGATCGCTGAGAACTAATTCATCTCCACCTTCAATCCGGCCTTCAGGATAACGGTTTCGCCATACTTCAACACCCTTGTCAGCAAAACGCTTATTGTGCTTAATGATGTACTCAGTAAAGAGAGATTCGCGTTGACGTGCCTTAAAGGTCATGTGATTAATGGTAATTCCATCCCCGATACATGCCTGTTGGTCACGCGTAAAGTATGCATTTGGCATTGGATCCATATAGAATGGGTAATCCTTATCTTCTGCTAATTCGGCAAGCGAAGCATACTTTGTTTTAATTTCATCTTTACGTACACCAGCAATAATCTTGTTAACCATATCCTTAGTACTGAAACTAAGCAAGAATTCCTTTAAGCCGTCATGGATTGCTCCAGCAGCATAACCAGATTCAGCGATGATCTTTTCAAGGAATTCATCTTTGATATTATCATCTGCCAGTGCGTCTGTTAATAAATCTTCAAGATACAAGACTTCTGCGCCGTTATCACGTAATGTTTGCGCAAAAAGGTCATGTTCTTCTTGAGCGATCGGTAAGTATGGAATATCATCTACAAGCATCCGGTGAAGAATTTCAGGATAAACATTTTCGATTTCCTTACCTGGTCGATGCAACATAACTGTCTTAAGCTTCCCAATTTCTGATGTAACATGAATTGGACTTTGCATACAATATCACTCCTTTTTTGAAGTATCACTTGACTACAACTACATCATATTAGTTTATGTAAATGTTGTCAAATGCCGTCAAATCAATATTTAGTGAATTATATAAAAAGAAGTTATTAATATAAATTATCAACAGTCTTTATACATTTTTTACCCCTAAAGCGCATATTCTGTGAAAGCGGTTATTCAATTGATTGCATATAAATTTCACAAAGTTTTTTCTTTTTCTGTTAAATAAATTGCAAAAAGTTGGTCACGAGCAGCTAAAAATTCTTGGTTTTTGGCACTTGGATGAACACGATTAGTTAATACAATAAAGCCTTGGTCAGTTTGACGATCTAACACCATCCAAGTTCCCGTAAACCCAGTATGGCTAATCAAAAGGTGATGATCTTTAGCATGAAATAGTTTCCATCCCAGCGAACGGCTATGCGGACCAGGCATTCGTGTTTGATCTGTAAAAAAAAGATCAATTGTTTCAGAAGTAAGAAGACCATTTAAATTATTTTCAATCAGCGCATGACTAAAAATCTCCAAATCTTTCAACGATGCAAAGAGGCCTGCACATCCACAACTTTCTCCTAAAATATACCCCTTAGGATCATGAGTTTCTCCCCTAATCAAGCCACGTTTTTCTTGTACTTCTGTTGGTACACAGTTAGCTGGATGAGGATTAAATGTCGCAGTTGGCATATTTAATGGTTTAAGAACCTGTTCTGCAATAACTTTTTGAACCGGCTGATTATAAATTCGTTCAATAATCCATCCCAAATACAAATAGTTCACATCCGCATATTTGATTTGATGGTTCAAACTATCCTCCACCTGCATTCTTGTCAAAAAAGCCGTCTTTAGTTCAGAGGCAGTTAACTCATTACGATGTGGAATATAACCAGCTATCCCAGAAGTATGGGTAAGAAGATTTCGAATAGTTGGTCGGTTATCATTAAATTCAGGTAAATACTTCTTTATCGGATCATCTAAAGACAATGCTCCTTTTTGAATAAGCATGGCAATAACTGGAACTGTCCCTATTACTTTTGTTAATGAGGCCACATCATAGAGCATACCAGGTTTTAATAATTCAGTCTCAGGGTACACTTGAGCCATCCCCGTTACTTCCTTAATCGTATGTTGACGGTCAAAAATCACATAGCTAACTCCCGGAACAATTCCTTCTTTAACCATTTGATGTAATTTGGTAATTGTTAAATCGTATTTATTCATCGTTTAATTCACTTCCTCAATAGAGTTTATTTTAACGTAAATCAGACAAAGGAAAAATATCTAAGAAATTATTAAACATAATTGGTTAATTGTGACAAATAAGTTAAAAATATTACAAAATCATTTCAAAAGACGGTATAATATAGTTATAAGAATTTTATAAAAAAGAGAAGTTGAGGGGGTCATTAAAATGATGAAGATGACAAATAAAGTTTTAGCAAGTTCGTTAGTAATTTTAGCCGCCCTAGGACTAGCTGGGTGTACGAATAGTGCAGCAGCCCCAACAAAAACATCTACTTCCGCGACAAAAGTAAGTCAACAAACAAGTAAGAAGGCGGCCTCCTCTACTAGTAGCGAAAAAGCAAAGGGTCAAGCCTCCACATCTACACCTACTAGTGTACAGTCCACTTCTTCAACAAATACAAGCTCAACAAGCGCAAATTCAAAGGTAACTAACAGTTCAGCAAAATCAACTAATCAAACGGTAAAAGCTCCTAGTTCATCAGTAACTAGTAATCCTAGCAGCCAATCAGCAACTACTACTTCCTCATCACAAAATGATCAACAAGTCCTAACAAGTTTTGTGAAGACAAGTGGCATTCAACAAGATGGCAATCATTATTACATGACTAAGAATAATCAAAACAATAATTATCAAATTGAAGTTCGCAATAACCAAGGCGGCGATCCAAATGTAGCTCATCTTACTGGTACCTATCAATATGACCCCACTACAAACCAAATCCATGAAATGAACCCAATCACCGGCAATTATGATAATTAATATTTTTAACGCAAAAAGGAGTACAGAAGGAATAAACCGCTAATGGTAAATTCTTTCTGTACTCCTTTATTAATTCATTTATTTAAAATAGCCTTTAAATGCAGCAAAGATTCCCTTTTTATTTCCAGTTTTATCATCATCGTTCGACTTAATTTGTTCGATTGTTGATTCTGTCTCACTGTTGCCATGAGGGGTTACTGCTACTAACTTCTTTAAGGTAATAGTATAGGTCTGTTCTCCGGCCGCAAAATAATGATCGGCAGGGAAACTATTCTCATCAAGCACATATCCCTCATCTTCAAATGACTTAATTTGTGGAGTTGGATCGTAGTTAAATTCTTCACCGGTTACCCCAGTAAGTTCCTCGGATGTTAATTCTGCACCAGTTTGGTCAATAAATTTAACCAGAATTTTAGCTGGTTGTGGAGTGTAACTGATTTTTTCATTTCGATCGCTCGCATTTTCATCAACCTGTTCAGCTGGAATAGCAGGTGCATCATACCCCGCGATTGGTGCTGGAATATATTCAGGGATCACTCCTTTGCTCCACTCTTGCCAAATGTCACTACCAAGCACTTCATCATGAACGCCAAAACGAGTAGCAATTGCTTCCTGAGTTACAACTTGTTGTGTTTTATCAGGTATTGTAATCTGAATAGTTCGCGTTACGTGATGTTCCTTCTTTAGGGGAATAGTTTGGTGAGTGAGGTAAACAAAATATTGTTGTTCTGGACTACCAGCAAAGTACTTACCCTTTAATGCCCCTTTGTCAGCCTTAAACAATTCATACCCGGCATCTTCAAAATTCCATAGTTCATTACTATATGTTTGTCCTTCTGTAACATTTAATCTTTGGGTCCGATTATCAATAATCCGCCCAGAAGAAGGCTTGACAATTGGTAATCGATTATCAGGGACATCAACATAAAAGACGGTAATTTGTTGTGTCTGTAAATCTTGTTTACTAATAAAAACCTTATATTCTTTTTCTTGATCACTGTCTTCAGCCATTAAACGAGCATTTTGCGGCAATTCATTATCAACAATCACGTATCCTTCATCAGCAAGACGATCTGTTTCAACTGTTGACTTATGACTGATCAAGTCGCCAGCAAGCCCAGAAACTATTTGTTCATCAATTACATCCCCAGTTTCATCAACATATTTAATCTTGACACTAACTTGCTTTGGATGGTAGATAACATTAATGTTGCTATCTTTTGACGTTAATGAAATTGGTTCAGCATCAACATTTTTGACCGTATATCCTGGTACATGAGGTGCAGTCACTGCAGGCAGAGTAGCTTTACTCCAATCACTCCATGTTTTTTCATTAGTCGTTTTATCAGTAATTCCAAAACGCTGAATTTTTCCAGTTTGCTTAATGATCTGCTTGGATCCATCTGGCATATTAAAAGTGATTGTCCGTGTTACTTGATGATCTTCATCGATTTTTTCAATTTTATGAATAAGGTAAACATAATAATCTTTAGTTGGTTGTCCACCAACATAGGTTCCTAATTTAGCACCTTCTTCGTATTTATAAATTTCAAAGCCGTTTTCTTCACCCCAGAGTTGGTTATGATAATCTTCATCACCTTGACCGGTAAAAGTTTGGGTTTGATTTTCGAGAATCTTTCCGTCACTTGGTTGTAAATCATCTTTGGTTTTATCAGGGATATTAACCAAGTCAACATAGTAAACATTAATTGTCTGTTTATTTTCAACCATCCTTACCTTTGCCGGTGAAGTGATTAACATATCATTGTCCTCACTCCCGTTAAGGAAATAACCAATAATGACATTATAATCACCAGGAGTTGCATCTACTAATTCAGAATCATCAACAATAAATGTTTGCTCAGGACTGACCGGAAGTTCCTCATTAGTTGAGGAGAGACCGCAAACTTTTTCAATCCCGCCAAATGAATTCCAATCATCTTTTGCCTCTGCCTTAAGCGTAAATGATTTAGTAATAAGAAGTTGATGAATGACAACATAAGGAATGAAGTCAAAACTTTCAAAATCAAGATAAGTAGGTTGAACCATAAAGGCAGAGGCCTCCATTAACTTTCTCCCTGTCTTATCAACATCGACTGAAAATCCTTTTTCTTGAATCGCACCTTGAATAGCGGCCTGCTTAAAGAAGTATTGACCGCCTTGCCACATTACATTATCCCCATCAATCTCAAACGAAACTTCATCGTTAAAGTTACTGATTGCATATGGTACTTCACCCAAAGTTGGCATCATCGCTTGAACATCTTCTGGAAATACCTCATCACCGTCTTCAGTTCGGCTAAGTGCCATGAATGGGACATTTTGATAGGCATCATGGGCAAAAACAGGCGTGCTTAAGCGGAAATTTAATTGTGACGTTGTATGCTTATTAACTGTTAAATCGTAAAAAGCATATTCATTTAAATTAAATTGCTCTTGAGTATTAATATCTTCTAGATTTGTAATCTTAAAAGGAAATTCAACACGGTAAGAACTGTTTGGCAATAAAGAACCAAATACCATAATCGCTGTTACTTTTTCCCAACTAAAGTCATCACGCTGCTTAAGAGTATCAATCGTCGAATATTCTCCTTCGTGTCCTTGATAACTATAGGTAATATCAAATCCAGGAATTACATTTCCCTTTTCATCCTTGTATTCAAGACCGTCAAATTCATTAATCCGCGCCCCATCAAGTACAACTTGTGCCGTTCCTTGCTTTCCTTCAAATGTAGGCAACGTATAGACAACTTCAACTGATTTGGTAGTTTCTGTATTATTTTTTAAATGACCATATCCACTAAAATCAGTAGCTGCGCGATAATTAACTAATGATGCCGTTTCACTCATTGAATTACGACTTACAAGCGAACGATCTTTAGCGTGGCTTTCACTATTAGTTGCCTGTAAGTAAGTCCCATGCATTAAGCCACCCAAATCATCAATTAGTTGATATTCACCTAATGCTGGATTATTTTTTATTACCGGTTCTTGGCCGTTCAATTTTTGTTGTTGAGCCGCAAAATTTGGCGCTGCTTTAAGCATTTTTTCCAATAATGGAGTTCTATTGAGTGAAGCAACACTTGAAGCAGATTTATCCCCTAATTTCACTTGTCCATCAACAGTTTCAACTGGGGCAAGCTCAACACCAATTACCTTATTTTTTTTGATCTCATCTGTATCAAGCATCTTTTTTCTCCCCCTTAAATACTTTTATAATTCGATAACTATTATTTAATATCGAGTATAATATACTTCATTCTTATTTCAATACTGATAAATTGTTTAGGAATATAATCCTCAGTATTTCCCACTTTTCATCCTTAATACATCATACCTTTTCACATCGTTATTAATAATAAAAAAGAACGTATCTGTCAAGTTTTCATAGGTAGCCTTTAAATATACAGTTTTAGTGGGTTAGTACCTTAAAAAGTTGTCCCATTGGTCTACTTGTGGCCGTGTTAATCGGAATTATTCCTTGTACTGCTCCAATTAACGGCTTTGTCGGTGCCTTTCTTAGAAACTCTCCAGTTCGAATATGCATTTCCTGTAATAGGCTGGTTTGAGCCGCTCGAGGAAGAACTGTTAATTGTTCTAGGATTGTATTTAAACTAGCTTGCAGTTCACCATTCATTCGGGCTTCAATTAA
>PPYF01304745.1_pt1 | contig 19353 bp, 18 predicted proteins | sample 1559871 | NCBI WGS metagenome assembly PPYF01 (sample SAMN08240021, study PRJNA423297) | Human gut metagenome, whole genome shotgun sequencing project. | reverse complement strand
CGTAGATGACTTCTGATTATATCTATATCATTATTACTTAATGATGCAAAGCCAAAATCATCCATCTTAGTGAATATAATAGTGCCATTAAAATAAACGTCAGCATCATCTGGAAAAGATCTGTAAGCAATAGTATGGTCTGTATCATATACACTTAAATCCTTTACAAGAAGATAGACTGATGGATTATCATCAAATATATAATCACGGTAGTCAAATACACCAAGTTCATTCCTTATGACTTCCTTCATTCTATCTGTTTCCAATACACATAAAACTCCATCTTTAATAATTACATATTTATATAGTTTACACATAAAAATATCCTCCTGGTTAATTTAAAACCTGGAGGATATCTTTATTTCTAATTGATTTTAAGTACTTTTTTATTTAATGTCCTTGACACGGGGTCCACATTAGTAAGTTCGTACTTATGCTCGTCTTTTCTTTATTTATTTTTGTTCATCTACTGGAGGTACCATTACCGCATATTGATTCAAAAGCTCTGGTGTACTGATATAATAGCGTTTATCTTTATTTAAAGAAGTGATTTCTTCCATCTCTTCATCTGTTAAAGTAAAATCAAATAAATCAAAATTATCTTTAATATGCTCAGGATTTTTAGATCCTGGAATCACAACATTACCTGACTGAATATGCCAGCGAAGAATAATCTGTGCATTACTTTTTCCATACTTTTCACCCAATTTACTAAACACTGGTTCCTCTAATAATGCTTTATCACCATGACCTAACGGATACCATGCCTGAATAACAATATCTTCCTGATTTAAGAAATCTTTCAATTCCTTTTCCTGAAAATATGGATGTACTTCTGTTTGTAGAATAGCTGGCTTTATTTCACAAATATCAAGAATTTCTTTAATTTGTTCAATGTTGAAATTTGATAAACCAATAGCTTTAACTTTTCCTTCCTTATATGCTTTTTCCATTAAGCGATATCCTGCAATATAGTTTCCTGCAGGCTGATGGATTAATAATAAATCGATATAATCCGTTCCTAATCTTTCTAATGTTTTATCTACTGCATCTTCCTGTTCGTAGAAAGAAGGCCATAGCTTTGTTTCTAAAAAGATTTCCTTTCGATCAAGACTTGATTCTTTCATGGCACGACCTACTGCTTTTTCATTTACATAGGCATTTGCAGTATCAATCAAACGATAACCATAGGATAAAGCATGAGTACATGAGTTTTGCGCTTCATCTGGACTTAACATAAAAGTTCCGATACCTGCCATTGGCATTTTAACGCCATTATTTAAAGTTACATATTCCATAGAATTTCCTCCTTTATTTTTGTTTATTTCCTTCTTGGAATGCATTTCCTACTTTGTCACCCATTACAAGATAATCATTATGTATAGGGTCAAAGGATATAGCACGTAATTTATGACTATCTACTAGACCATCTTCTCCTAAAATACTATCGTCTGCACTTACGTTCACAATTTTACCAATGATATTTCCATCTTCATTAAACTTAATAAGTTTGCATTCTAAAGTCATAGGTAATTCAAGAATAATAGGCGCATCTACAAACTCACTTTTTACTGTAGTGAAGCCCGCTTTTTCCATTTTATCTTTCGTATCATTGCCTGAAACAATTCCAACATAGTCACAGGCTGCCATTTGTTCTGCAGTCGCAAAGCTAATTGTGAAAGCTTTTTTCTTTTTAATATTTTTTGTTGTTTTATGTCCTTCACTTAGACATAACATCACTTTGTTATAATCATAGATTCCGCCCCATGCGGCATTCATTGCATCTGCATGACCATTTTCATCATAGCTAGCGATAATTAAAACGGGTAAAGGATACATCCATGTTTTTGAGCCAAAATTCTTTCTCATAATATTACTTCCTTTCTTTTATTGCTGTACTACCAAATACAGCTGACATTTCCATTGTATCTAAAGCTTTATCAATTGCATCAACTTCTTCTTTTTTTAGTTGGATATTTACAGCTTCTGCATTTTCTTTCATTCGATCCCATTTTCGAGTACCAGGAATAGGTACAATATATGATTTTTTGCTTAACATCCATGCTAGAGATATTTGTGCAGGTGTTGCCTGTTTATCATTTGCTAATTGGTGTAATAATTTCAATAATTCTGCATTTTTATCAATTGCTTCTGGTGTAAATTGAGGCATTACATTACGATAATCTGTTTTTGCATCAAAGATTGCATCTTTACCATATTTTGTAGTAAGGAACCCATTTGCTAGAGGTGAGAATGCCACAAATCCGATATTCAATTCCTCTAAAACTGGAAATAAGCTTTCATTCCAGCGTGCCATCATAGAATAGCGATTTTGTATAGCTGTTACTGGACAAACTGCATGGGCTCTTCGAATCGTATCTTCATCAGCTTCGGACAATCCCCAATGAAGTATTTTTCCTTCTTTTATTAAATCATTCATTAAGCTCGCAACTTCTTCTATAGGAACATTTGGATCAGGACGATGCTGATAATACAAATCAATATGATCTGTTCCTAATCTTGTAAGAGATGCTTCTAAAGATGCACGAATAACACTTGGTCTTGAATCTGGAACTAATGGTTTATTTACCTGTGTACTTTCCTCATCAAAACGAATACCAAATTTTGACGCAATTACAACTTTATCTCGATATGGTTTTAAAGCTTCACCTAAAAGGATTTCATTTTGATGAGGATCCTCTGGTGTTCCATATACTTCTGCAGTATCAAAAAATGTATATCCTAAATCTATAGATTTCTGAATTAATTCAATAGCTTCTTTCTTATTTGTTGGTTTTCCATAGGCATGAGAAAATCCCATACATCCAAGTCCTATAGCGGATACTTTTAATCCATTTCCTAAAATTCTTTCTTCCATATTACTCTCCTAACGATGAAAATTTGTAAATACTTGTTGTTCTTTTTCTGGTAATCCCATTTGTTGTTTACCTAATTGAATACTTTTCATTAAGAATGCCATATTTCTTCCTAATGTTCTCATGGTTTGAAGTCCTTCTTCATCTTGTAAGACTTCTTCTGGACTTCCTCCATATACCATATTCCAATATTGGCTACTTACTACTGGCATTCCTGTCATTGTAAAGTATTTATTTAACATATCAAATGTTGCGGTATTTCCACCACGGCGACAAGAAACTACTGCTGCACCGACTTTCATTGTTTTATCAACATTTAAAGAACTAAAGAATAATCTATCTAGAAAAGCAACTGCTCCTCCTGCTGGTGATGCAAAGTAAACTGGAGAACCAATAACAAAGGCATCAGCTTCTGCAAATTTTGGAGCGACTTTATTAACGATATCATCAAAAATGCACTTACCACTTCCAGTACTATGACATTTACGACATGCTATACAGCCACGAATATCTTTGTTTCCAATTTGAATTATTTCTGTTTCGATACCATTTTCTTCTAATGTTTTTGCCAATTCACTCAAAGCGGTAAACGTACACCCTTTAGGTCTAGGACTTCCATTCACTAATAATGCTTTCATGATATTACCTCACTTTCACTTTGTATTATAAGACTATCTATTCTCTTATTGAATTCTCTTTTTGTTCATTAGTTTATACCTTTAGATATAAACTAACCTTAATACTTCATATAACGAAGCCATTAATCGATCAATTGAAAATATTTCAAATATCTCCCCACCAATTAGGATAATCTAAAAAAATCGTATCATAAGCATTAATATTTTCTGCATGTGTAGATATCACAGGGTGAGCATTATCATCTTGCTCTGCCCGATCTACTAAACCTCATGATTTAATGGATAGTCTTCTTCGGTTTTTTTTTGAAATAAATTTCCGCCAATTGTTTTATTAATTACATTAGCCATGTATTCTACATTACCAAAAACTTGGTTATCTTTTACTACAATACTGGCACCTGAAACTGCATCCACATCTATATCTTCTGGCATACTAAAATATGCAATTAGTACTTTACCATCTCTATTTACAAAAAAATCATTATTTATGGAATCTTCTGTATTTTCTAGTTTTTGATTGGCATTAGAATTACCTACATCATTTCTTTCATTGCTACAGGCCATTAACCCTAAAGCAACTGTTGAGACTTTTTTTCATAGAGGATCTCTCCTTACAAATCTAAACCTGAAATCCAATTCTCCACTTCACTTTCTGAAGTACTAGATGTAAATCGTTCACCCTCTAACCAATTTCCACTTCCAGCCATTTCTTCTAATAAATCGCCACTTTCACCTAAACCACTACTAGAAGATGTACAGAAAGGAATGACTGTTTTCCCAGTAAAATCATTGTTTTCGACAAAAGAATTAACCGGCCATGCGGCAATTCCCCACCAGATTGGGAATAACCGATAAAAACAGTGTCATAGGAATCCCAGTTTTCAACTTCTGTCGAAACAAGTTCTACATTTCGCTTGTTTTCGTTTTCATATTCATAGACAACACGGCTATTGTCATCTGTCCAATCTAAATCTTCATCGGTATAAAGCTGTACAGGTTCTAATTCAAACAAATCAGCTCCTGTGATATCTGCGATTTGATTGGCAACATTTTCTGTATTTCCTGTTGCGGAATAATATACAATTAAAGCATTGTGTTCTGTTTGAGTTGTTTGAGTTTCAGATGAAGAAGCAGTAGGTTCAGGATCTGATTTTTTCTTACTGCTACAAGCAACCAGACTAAATACAAGCAATAAGTTCAGTATAACTTTTATTGTTTTTTTCATCGTATCTTTTCTCTTTATTCATAGCATTCTTTTAATATTTCATAAATTTCTTCTGGTGTCATAACTTTATAGCTACCTTTAACAATATTACAAGAACGTGCAATTTCTTCTAAATCTATGTTACTCATAATTCCCAATTCTTGTAATGTCGTTGGCAATCCAATTTCTTTGATAAAATCTTCTAATGCTTCGACTCCCGCAATAGCCAAATCAAGTGTCGTTTTATCTTTGTTAGGAATCTTCCATACTTCTGTCGCAAAACGGGCAAATTTTAATTGACCTGCTTCACAAATATGACGATAGTATATTGGATGTATTACAGCTAATCCTTCCCCATGATTGCAATTTGTGTAAGCTCCTAATTGGTGTTCTATTTGATGGCACTCGAAATCAGTACGTTTACCTAATTTTATAATTCGATTCTCAGCCATTGTCGCATCCCACATTAAATTACTTCTAGCGGTATAATTCATAGGGTCTTTTATTGCTTCTCTTAAGTTTTTAATAACATTTCGCATCAAAGCTTCAGAAATATCATCAGATACATTGCTTTCATCAGGTTCACTAAAATAGATTTCCATGATATGAGATAAAGTGTCGAAAGCTCCTGATATCATTTGTCTTTTTGGTACACTAAATGTATAAGTAGGATCTAGTAAGGCAAATTTTGGATTACATTGTGGATAATCACGACCTGTTTTTACCTTTAATTCTTCATTCGTAATAACTGATCCACCATTACATTCACTTCCTGTCCCTGCAACAGTCACAATAACGCCTAATGGTAGTGGTTCAAACTCAAATACTCCGGGACGTTCCCAAAAATCTTTCCATAGATCTCCATCATAACGTGACGCAATGGATATCGCTTTGCAACAGTCCATTACACTTCCTCCACCAATTCCAAGAATCAAATCAACTTTATTGTTTTTCACAAGTTTGGCACCTTCAAGAACTTTATTATATGTTGGATTTGACATTATCCCTGGAAACTCTACAATATTTTTTCCTGAGTTTTTTAAAATATTGATAACTTCGTCATAAATTCCATTTCGTTTAATAGAACCACCACCATAAGCAACCATTACAGTATTTCCATAACCTTTACTTAAGCATTCTAAATATTCATTTACACAACCTTTTCCAAAAAAAACTTTTGTACGATTTTCAAATATAAAATTATTCATTCTTTATATCTCCTATTCCTTCATTTGCTTTTCCCAAAAAGCCACTGCATCATTGATCCATCCTTCTGCAACAGTACCTGTACCTAATCCAAATCCATGTCTTAACCCTTCATAAACATGAAATTCTGTATCTACTCCTAAAGAATTGAGTCTATTTAGTCTTTCCTGCATTCTTTTCCAATAGGCAATTCCATCTTTATCTCCTACACATGCGTAGGTAGGAGGATCATTTTTGCTAAATTCATTAAGTCCTGTATATTGTGTAATAATTGCACTCGGACGTGGTAAGTTATCTCCACCAAAAGCTGCAGATCCATATGTTCCTAACCACGCAGCCATTCTTCCTCCAGCTGATCCACCCCACAATGAATAATCCTCCGTATTCACTTTTAATTGTTCTGCATTTTGAAAAATGAAAGTAATTGCCCGAGCTAAGTCTTCACAAGCAGTTTGTGCCTCTGGACGATAAATCAGCGCAAATGCATTATAGCCTTTCTTAGATATTTCTAATGCTTGCGGAAAACTATCATGCATTGCCGCAACATAGGTAAACCCTCCTCCTGCATTACAAATAGCAAATTTTTCATTGGATTTACCTCTAAAGAAAAATAGTCCCGTATTTTGTTTAGTTGGATCTTCTTCTTTTTCTTTACTTGAATAAATATCGTAAAAAATAGTATTTCCTTTTTCCGTATTTTGTTTAAAATAATTGATTATTTCAATAGTTTTATTAGGATCAACATTGTTATACCAAGTAAAACTAAGATTTCCTAAGGTGTTTCCGCTGTAATATTGTGATTCCAAAGGAAACATTAGTCGGCCATAATCCTTAAAGCTCGGATGACTAATAACCGATGCGATTGTTGAGTTCGTTGAATAACTAGCAGCTTCATTGTTCATAATGTAATCTTCTTTTCCATCATTACCTGTTTCATATACACAAATGCTCAATATTATCGCAATACATAGCTTAAAGGCCAATTTTTTCTTCAATATATTGTACCTCCTTTATTCCTAAATAAATTATAAAAAAAAAGAGACTTTCTAAGAAGTCTCGTTTTGTTTATCACTTTATACCTCAAGGTTTCTACTTAATTTTACTGCCGATAAAAATTTTTTTACAGGTTCAGTTGGATGATGGGAATGTAATAATCCGTACGGAATGCTATATTCCCATTCAACAGGAATAACTTTCAATAACGGATGAACATTTGCCCATCCAGGAATCGCTAATAATACATCATTCGTATTTTCACACCGATTAAAAATATTCGTATTATAAAAATCAAAATCTATTATATGTATCTCACTATGATTTTTCCATAAATCATCGCGTAACTGATCAACATAGCTACTCCAACCACGATGCATAAGCAGCAGATTTTGTCCATATAAATCGTGGATTTGTAATTTCTCCTTCAAAGCTAAAGGGTGATGAATGGAAACTGCGCAACAAAACGGTTCACGAGATAATTCAAGCCCATCACAGTTTCTCAGTTCCAACATTGTTTGGTCAAATATACCTCCAATTATATCAATATTTTTACCTAAATTTGCTAATATTTCTCGTGCATTTTCCGGTGTATTTTCAAATGGAATAATCTCAAATTTCATGTCCGGGCAATACTCCTGAAATTCTGGCCATAATTGCACCAACAATTGTGCTGGAGTCATTGGAGAACTTCCAATTCGAATAACTGTATCTTCATTTTGCATGGCATTTTTTGCTCTAACGATAGATTCACGACAGTATTGAATTATATACTTCGCATCTTGATATAAGGATTGACCTGCTTTAGTAAGCTTTAATCCACGATGTGTCCTTTCAAATAATTTTACATCTAGGGATCTTTCTAATAAATTTATTTGTTTTATAACAGCAGTTGGTGTGATGAAGCTATCTTCCGCCGCTTTATTAAAACTACCTGCGTCTGCTACTTTAATAAAAGTATCTAATTGAGGATTATACATTCTGTTCTCCTTTCTATTTTACCCGTTATTTAGTTAAACGTTCTTATATTTAATAGTCATCCGTTTAATTAAGCAACTAACATAAAAATTCTTTTAAAAGAAATGATAAATTTCTCTAATATCAAAATTCGACAATAAGCTATAAAAAGCTTATACATTAATCATTTATACAATAAATATTAAGCGTTTACAAGTGCTTAAACCTTTTTTGTTTTCAATATAAAATTTATTGAAATGATCAAATGTATGATAACCAATCTATAAAAGGATTGTAATTTATAGCAATCCTTTATTTTTCCTTCATCAGGCTCAAAAATAGCGCTTTTTTGGTTCTTGGGTGAAGGGGAGTTTATCCTCTTCAATAGATCTTTGAAATAAGCATAACAACTATTCGATACAACACTTATATATTAGAGCTATCTCACTACTGCGCGATGATACTTTAGATTTAATAAAAAATGATGCTGATTGTGCCATGACAATATATAAGATAATGATACTTCTAGCGATAGGCCACGCATAAGATGGGTTGGTGCGACTCCAATGAAAGATGAATTGCGAACATCTTGTCGAATAGGATTCCCTTGTTTTCGGGTAATCAGGTAATAAACAGAAAACACGATAAATACTAATTATTAAATATCAACCAGGAGCAATTAAAGTGAACAGAAAAAGTTGGACAACTTAGGAGGTTCACTTCAAATTTCACCTGTTTTTTCACTGAAAAGTACGATTTTGGTCCCTTATGAAAGCTTTTAGTTAAGGCACCAAATACAAAATACGTTTTCAAATCGTTTTCAGCACCACTTGAGACATAAAAAAAAGCCCTTGAATAAAGGACTTTTTCAACTTGCAATTGATCATTCACAACTACATTTTCCATCATTTTCGTAAACATCTCCCCGCGTTCCCTCAATCTAACACACCAAAATTTCATTCGAGAAATCATTTCTTTTTCTCTTTTTTTCGGTATTATAATCAAGGTTTTCGTGACCATTTCAATTTACTCTTACGACGGATTTTCCACATAAACACAAGACTTTTCGATACTTTCTTTTGTTTTTTTACCAAACAAAAAGACCCTGCATTTTTCAACGCAAGGTCTCATTTTTTATTTCTTATTTAGTTTTCTAAGTAGTTCTTAGATCAATGCACCGTGGGATTTTAAATCGCACACGAGTGGGGATTGATGTTGGATTCTACAGCAATATTATTCAAACTCAATAGTTCCAGGTGGCTTAGATGTAATATCATACATTACTCTATTCACACCACGTACTTCATTGATGATTCTATTCATAGTCTTATTTAATACTTCATAAGGAATTTCAGCTGCTTCTGCAGTCATGAAATCAATAGTATTAACAGCTCTTAATGCAACAGCATAGTCATAAGTTCTTTCATCACCCATAACACCTACTGACTGCATATTAGTTAATGCTGCAAAATACTGACCAATAGAACGATCTAATCCAGCATTCGCAATTTCTTCTCTATAAATCGCATCTGCATCCTGTACCATACGTACCTTTTCTGCAGTGACTTCACCAATGATTCTAATACCAAGACCTGGTCCTGGGAATGGCTGTCTGAATACTAAATATTCTGGAATACCAAGTTCAAGACCAACTTTTCTTACTTCATCCTTGAATAAGTCTCTTAATGGTTCAATGATTTCTTTGAAATCTACACAATCAGGTAATCCACCAACATTATGGTGAGACTTAATGACTGCAGATTCTCCTCCAAGACCGCTTTCTACAACGTCTGGATAAATAGTACCCTGTACTAAGAAATCAACGGCACCAATCTTCTTTGCTTCTTCTTCAAAAACTCTGATGAATTCTTCACCGATGATCTTTCTCTTGCTTTCAGGTTCAGTTACACCCTTAAGCTTAGAATAATATCTTTCCTGTGCATTGACTCTGATGAAGTTTAAGTCATAGCAGCCATCTTTACCAAATACAGCTTCAACTTCATCACCTTCGTTTTTACGAAGTAAACCGTGGTCTACAAATACACAAGTTAACTGATTTCCGATAGCCTTAGATAATAAGACTGCTGCAACAGAAGAGTCAACACCTCCAGATAAAGCACATAATACTTTACCATCGCCAACTTTTTCTCTGATTGCTTTAATAGATTCTTCTACGAAAGAATCCATCTTCCAGTCACCAGAACATCCACACACATCGATTACGAAGTTTCTTAACATCTTCTTACCTTCTGCTGTATGTAATACTTCTGGATGGAACTGAATACCATAAAGGTTCTTTTCTCTGTTTTCACATGCTGCAACTGGACATTCATCAGAATGTGCTACAGATTTGAAACCAGGAGCTAAAGCTGAAATATAGTCATTATGACTCATCCAGCATACTGTCTTTTCAGATACATTTGAGAATAATGGTGAAGTTGTATCAACAACGATTTCAGTCTTTCCATATTCTCTAGTAGGTGCAGCTTCTACATTACCACCTAATACATACTGCATTAGCTGAGCACCATAACATAAGCCAAGTACAGGAACACCACATTCGAAAAGTTCTTTTTCACATGTTGCAGCTCCTTCTTCATAGCAGCTATTAGGTCCACCAGTTAAGATGATTCCCTTAGGGTTGAGTTCTTTGATTTTCTGCATTGCAACCTTATATGAATAGATTTCACAATATACGTTGCTTTCACGAACTCTACGCGCTACGAGCTGATTGTATTGGCCACCAAAATCAATAACCAGTACTAATTCTCTCTTCATAAGTTCTCCTTTACTATTTATTAAAATACTTCCTTAAGCACAATTGTCTGAGTACGATCAGGTCCAACTGAGAACATGATCACTGGGCAGTGAATAAGTTCTTCAATCTTCTTGATATAGTTCTGAGCATTGACAGGAAGCTCTTCAAATGAAGTGACATTTGTGATATCTTCCTTCCAACCAGGTAATTCTACATAAACTGGTTCTACTCTTGCTAATTCTTCAATTGTAGAAGGTAAACCATGAATTTCTTTACCATCTAACATGTAAGCAGTACAAATCTTAATAGTATCTAAACCACTTAATACATCTAACAACATTAATGAACATCCAGTTAATGAAGCCATTCTTCTTGACTGGTTAACGACAACTGCATCGAACCATCCAATTCTTCTTGGTCTCTTAGTTACTGTACCAAATTCATTACCTGCATTTCTGATATAATCACCTAATTCACCTTCAATTTCAGTAGGGAAAGCACCAGAACCAACACGAGTAGTATAAGCCTTAATAACACCTACTACATCAGTTAAATAAAGAGGACCAATGCTTGCACCAGATGGTACACCATTAGCACCTGGGTTAGAACTTGTTACATATGGATAAGTACCATAGTCAATATCAAGCATAGTACCCTGAGCACCTTCAAATAAGATCTTCTTCTTTGCCTGGAATGCTTCATCTAAAAAGATACCAGTATCACAAACCATAGGTTTGATTACTTTAGCATATTCCTTATATTCTTCAAAGATTTCTTCTGCAGTACACTGTAATCCAGGATACTGTTTTTTCTTGAATGCTAATGTTTCTTCAAGTCTCTTCTTGAATAATGGTTCATTAATGAATTCACCAATACGAATACCGATACGGTCATATTTGTCTACATAAGTAGGTCCAATACCTTTCTTAGTTGTACCGATACTTGCAGCACCACGCATTTCTTCTTCTAATTCGTCAATTTCAATATGATAAGGTAAAGTGACATGTGCACGATCTGAGATGTGCATCTTATCAGTCTTGATACCTGCATCATTTAAATACTTCATTTCTTCAAGTAAAGCTTTAGGATTGATAACCATTCCGTTACCTAATACAACTTCACCAGTTGTAAAGATTCCGCTAGGAATAAGTCTTAAGGCAAATTTCTGGCCATTAAATTTAATAGTATGACCTGCATTATTACCTCCAGAATATCTCACTACTAGATCTGCCTGCTGTGCAAGATAATCTGTAACCTTTCCTTTTCCTTCGTCGCCCCACTGGCTTCCAACAACAACGACTCCTGCCATTTATGTTCATCCTTTCTTTCATTAAAATACAACTATATTATAGAGGATAAAGAACATTATGTAAAACATAAAACTCTCGTTAAGTCAATGAAATTATATGAATAAGTGCTATAATCAAATCACACGAGGTGATTTAATGAAAAAACTAGCAGTTCTATTTCCTGGAATTGGTTATCATTGCGATAAACCACTCCTCTATTACTCTAAAAAATATCTAAAAGCCTATGGGTATGAGATTGTTGAAGTGAATTATACACACTTCCCTCATGTGAAAGATAAAGATGAATTAATTAAACAGGCTGAAGATATTGGTTATAAGCAGGCTGAAGAAATTCTTAAAGATATTCCATTTTCTAACTATGATGAGATTATCTTTATATCGAAAAGTATTGGTACTGCCATCAGTGCTCGTTTTAATGAAGAACATCATATAAATGCATATTCTATTTATTTCACACCACTTGAGGCAACTTTTAAGTATGACTTAAATGGTATTGCCTTCCATGGTACAAATGATCCATGGGCCAAGACGAATCTCATTCAATGTGCATGTGAGAAAGCACATATTCCAGTTATTCTCTATCGTGATGCAAATCACTCATTAGAGTGTGGAGATGTGCTTGTTGATATTTCTAATCTTCATGACATCTTTCTTCATGTCATAGAAGCGATTCAAACAGTTTATCCGCTACATGGGTAAACTGTTTTTTAAATAACGATAAAGATAAAGCTGTAGTTTGCTTGTCAAACGATTCATTGAAAGATGATAATCCTTCAACATCCCATCCGTAAATCCTTTATCGTTATTCACATGGATAGTGACCTGATCACCTAAAGAGACATGCTCCACCTGAGAATAAATAACTAAGTCAGCATCCTCTTTTACATAAGGCTTAAACCATGTGGGAACATCTATATCCCCTATGAATTGAATAGGGACCATGATGTCTTTGAGGGCTTTTTCTATAGAACCTCCTGGAATCAGATAACCTTTTAATAGTGTTTCTATCTCATTCCTCATTGGGGTCATATGTTGATAAGCTTCTTCTTTTGTTTTGGCTTTAGTCGCTATGCGTACTCTCACATAGCCTTCTCCTGCATACATTGCAAGAGTGACATCTGTCTGTTTATATTGGGTTTCTGTCAGTTTTTCATCAATCATACTTTCCCCAATACCCATCACTAGAAAGTCTTCTGTATAGATCTGTTCCTGGCGATATTGTTCGAGAAAAGGTTTTAAAGAATGTTCTACAACATAATTGAATTCCTTAGGTGGACCAGGAAGGTTGATGATCATTTTTTCATCTTTGCTCATCACACAACCATTGGCTGTTCCTACATCATTCTCTAATATATAAGCATTTTCCGGGAAATAAGCCTGTTTGAAGTTGTTGTCAGAAACAACATCGAGTCCTGTCACAAAGCGACATTTTTCATCCACCTTACGAGCTTCTTCTTCGTTATAGACAAGTTCTAGTCCTAGATATTCTGCTGAGAGTTCCTTAGTTAAATCATCCTGCGTTGGACCAAGTCCTGCAGTAGTAATGACACAATCCGCCCCTCTTTTAAACGCAATATCGAGACATTCTAATAAACGTTGTGGATTATCACCCACAGTCGTCTGATGATAAATATCAAACCCTAATTCTTTACACATCTTAAAGAGTACCGGAGCTTCTGTGTTGATGATTTCACCAAGAAGAAGTTCAGTCCCTACATTAATCACTTCTACATTCATATCTCCATATACATATCATTCCATTTTGCTTCTCCATGAGTAGAAGAAGAGACACCTAGATGCTTATAGCCAAAACTTTCATAAAAGCCAATCAAGTGATCTTTACAAGTAAGGAAGATTCCTTTTTTATTTCGCTCCTTCGCAAGAGTGATATAACCATTCATAAGCGTATGCGCTAAGCCTTGATGCTGATAATCAGGATGTACATCTAAACCAAAGACTGTCATATAATCACCACTCGGATCATGTAATGAAGCATCTTCATAAAATGCATCTGGTAAGCCTTTAATATTCGATGTATTCCCATTAATAAAGCCAATAACATCTTTATCTTCTAATACAAGAAAGTTTTCTGAAAAGGCATTAAAGCGTTCTTTAAACTGCTCATAAGTTGCTGCTTCAGCTTTAGGAAAACAAAGAGACTCTATATGAGAGATAGCTTCTATATCACCTATAACTGCTTGTCTTAATATCATGACATGTCCTCCTTTCAAAATATTTTTTGTATCTTATACAAAAAAGACTTGATAGTCAAGAGACTATCAAGCTTTTTACTGTCCATTTTCAAATTGTGAACGATAAAGTGTTGCATAGAAACCATTTTCTTTAAGTAATCCTTCATGATTACCGATTTCTACAATATCACCATCACGCATAACGATGATTGTATCTGCATCTCTAATAGTAGAAAGACGATGCGCAATAACAAATGAAGTTCTATTCTTCATTAATTCATCCATTCCCTGCTGAATTAATACTTCTGTTCTTGTATCAACTGAAGATGTAGCTTCATCAAGAATCAAAATCTTAGGATCCTTCAAGAAAGCACGGGCAATAGTCAATAACTGCTTCTGACCTGCACTGATATTAGAAGATTCTTCATTGATCATAGTGTTATAGCCATCAGATAATGTATGAATAAAGTGATCTACATGCGCATTCACGCATGCTTTTTTGACTTCTTCATCAGTGGCATCTAATCGACCATATTTCAAGTTATCCATGATAGTACCATTAAATAACCATGTATCCTGTAATACCATGCCAAATAATGAACGAAGATCACTACGTTTCATTTGCGTGATATCTTCACCATCAATCATGATAGAACCACCATTGAGTTCATAGAAACGCATCAACAATTTAATAATAGTTGTTTTACCTGCACCAGTCGGACCAACAATGGCTACCTTCTGACCTGCATGAACATGGAGTGAGAAGTCATTGATGATGATCTTATCTGGATTATAACCAAAGTGAACATCCGCAAAAGTGACAGCACCCTTCATATTCTGTACTTCTTCAGTTGTAAGAGTGGCTGAATCTTCTGTAAGTTCTTCTTCCTCTAAGAATTCAAAGACACGTTCTGCAGCTGCACCCGTACTTTGTAATAAGTTAGCCGCCTGAGCAATCTGTGAGATTGGCTGGTTGAACTGTCTAACATACTGGATAAATGCCTGGATATCACCAATAGTAATTGTTTTAGAACCTGCTAGAATACCACCGATAATACAAACACCTACATAACCGATATTACCGATAAAGTTACTAATAGGCATCATGAGTGATCCAAAGAATTGTGATTTCCATGCAGATATATAAAGTGATTCATTGTATTGTTCAAACTGTTCTACAGATTTTTCTTCACCATTAAACGCTTTGACTACCTGATGTCCACCATACATTTCTTCAATATGACCATTGACATCACCAAGTGAGTTCTGCTGCTGAGTGAAGTATTTCTGTGAATGTTTCATGACTAAACGCATTAAGGTCATTGATACAGGTAATACAATAACTGCAATTAAAGTCATCTGCCAGCTGATTGTAAGCATCATAATAAAGATACCTACAAGAGTAACTACATTAGAAATAAGTGTAGATAAAGACTGGTTAAGTGACTGAGCGATTGTATCAATATCATTAGTCACACGAGAAAGAATATCACCACTTGTATGCTTATCAAAATAAGAAAGTGGTAAACGATTCATCTTTTCAGAAATATCTTTTCTAAGTGAGAAGGCTGCATCCTGTGACACACCAGAGATAATCCAACTCATAATATAACTAAATAGAGAACTAGCAGCATATAATACAACAAGAATCAATAAGATCTTGATGATATAATTAAAATCAATACCACCAGTATTGGCTACTTTCGCCATGATACCTTCTGATAATTTATCTGTTGCTTTCGCAAGAACCTTAGGACCTATAATATTAAAAACAGTAGAACATACCGCGAATACCATAACCATACAAATTTTAAAATGATATGGTTTTAAGTATGCGAGTAACTTCTTTAATGTACCACCTAAATCCTTAGCTTTTTCATTATTACCACGGCCTCTGCCCATACCCATTGGAGCGCGACGATTTTTATTCATTGTCCAATTCCTCCTTTGATAACTGAGATAAGGCGATTTCCTGATAGACAGAACATGTTTTCATTAATTGTTCATGAGTGCCTTTTCCTACAATCTTACCTTCATCAAGTACGATGATCTGATCTGCATGCATAATAGATGCAATACGCTGTCCAACGATCAAGACAGTGTTATGAGTCTTGGCAGTCATTTCTCCAAGACGTTTTCTAAGTGTGGCATCAGTCTTGAAGTCAAGTGCTGAGAAGCTGTCATCAAAGATAAGAATTTCAGGATTTTTCGCAAGTGCTCTTGCAATTGCGAGACGCTGTTTCTGTCCGCCTGATACGTTTGTACCACCCTGAGAAATAGGTTCTTTAACACCTAATGGTTTTGTTTCAATAAATTCTTTTGCCTGCGCAACATCAATCACTTCAGCAAGTTCTTCATCAGATAAATCAGGAGCACCATATTTAATATTTGATTCTATTGTACCTGAGAATAATAATCCCTTCTGAGGTACGACACCAATACGGTCTCTTAAATCATGCATAGAAACATGTCTTACATCCACACCATCTACTGTGACTTCACCGTCAGTGACATCGTAAAAACGAGGAATAAGGTTAATAAGTGTTGATTTACCTGAACCTGTTGAACCAATAAAGGCTGTTGTTTCTCCAGGACGAGCTGTAAAGTCAATATCAGTTAAGACTGGTTCATCAGCACCAGGATACTTAAATGATACATGTTTGAATTCTATTAAACCTTTCTTGTCTTCATCAAAAGAAGTGCTCTGTTCTGGATTTTCAATTGTAGGTTCAGTATTTAATACTTCAGCTACACGGTTTGCGGCAACACTTGCACGAGGTAACATAACTGCAATCATTGCGACCATTAAGAAACTCATAACGATAATCATGGCATACTGTAAGAAGGCCATCATTTCACCAATCGCAATATTACCTAAATCAACCTGCTTTGCTCCAAAATAGATAATAAGTAAAGTCATACCCTGCATGATAAACATCATGATAGGCATTAATGAGACCATCACTCTATTAACAAATAAGTTTGTCCCTGTTAAATCCTTGTTTGCCTGATCAAAACGTTTTTCAGATTCTTCTTCATTTCCAAATGCACGAATGACAAGAATACCTGATAAGTTTTCTCTCATTGCTAAGTTAAGTTTATCAATTAATTGCTGAATAATCTTGAACTTAGGCATTGCGATAGAGAAAGTCACACCAAGTACTCCAAAGATGATAATGATAACTAGGAAGATCATCCAAGTCATAGATGGTGAGTTCTTGACAGCTTTCATAATACCACCAATACCATTGATTGGCGCAAGCATACACATTCTTACGATTATCACAAGAACCATCTGGATCTGAACGATATCGTTTGTACTACGAGTAATTAAAGAGGCTGTAGAAAACTTATTGAATTCAGTATTAGAGAAGCTTTCAACCTTCTTAAATACAGCTAAACGTAAGTCTCTTGCCACTGATGCACCAAGTTTTGATGCTAAGAATGCAACACAGATAGAAGCCACAGCACCAAGTAAGGCAATAGCTAACATCTGAATACCTTTATGGGCAATATACTGGTTCTGTACTTTATTGATATCAGCACCAAGTTTCTTATATTCCGCTTTGACACCTTCACCAGCTGCAATCTTCATTGTAGATTCACCCATAGTCTTCATTTGCTTATCGACGCTTTCAAACATCTTATTACGTTCATCTTCGCCCATTGAACTAATGAAATAATATATATCTCCATTGTTTAAATGTGTTTCCATAGCATCAATCTGTGCTTTTGCGTCATCTAGTTTCTTCTTAGATTCATCTAATTGAGGTTTTGCAGAAGCGACTTTTTCTTTAGCCTGATCAAGCTGTTTCTTGATTGTTGAAGACTGGCTCTTCATTTGTGCCATCTGACCTGCTGAAGCATTGAGTTTTTCATAACCAGCAACTGCCTGAGAAATACCAGCTAATTGAGCCTGAAGCTTTGTTTTTGCGTCACCCTCAGGTAATGCATTATATTGTGCAGTTAAAGTGTTCTGCATTTCTTTAGCTTTTTCATATGAACCAAACTGAGTGTTTAATGCGTTTAATGCACTATCATATTGCTTAATAGCAGTCTGCATCTGTTCATACTGCTTCACACCCTGATTGTATTTAGCCATGCCAGCATTATACTGTTCTAAACCTTTATTATAGCCATCTAAGCCTTTTTGATACCCTTCCTTAGCAGAATTAATAGCTGAATCAATCTTTGTTTCAAATGACTTATACTGCTTTGTACCAGGTTTCATTTTATTCATAGAATAAACAATCAACATGGGTTTAGTTAGTACCTTATTGAGTTTTTCTTCATCTACATCTTTCTTTAAGATATATAAAGTCTGATTCTTTGCTTTCTTGAATGTCTTATAATAAGACTTGTCCACATCCTTTGCGAGAGTCTTCTTATACGCATTTTCTAATACTTTTTGATCTTTTGAAGAGACAAATAATAATAAATGATTATAAGTTTCTTCACTTAATACAGGAGACACAGCTGAATCGAAACCTCCTGCCTGAATACCGCTAGATACGATATCAGACATATAATCAGGAAGTGTTAATTCAGTATAGGCCTGTCCAAATATACAAACGATGGCTAATACAAATAATAACCAATATTTTTTAAAATATTTCTTTAGTTTAAGCATCGTTTCCCTCCTTTAATTCTTCTTCCATATTCTTAATAATCATATCAATCATATATAATACGGCATCATGATCTTCTTTTGTGAGTCCTCTGCTGCATACTTCTTCCATATGCCTCATCTTATCCTTACAGATTTCTAAATACTCTTCACCCATTTCACTTAAACGCACTGTAGAATGACGTTTATCTTGAGGATTCTGTTCACGAATAATATAGCCTGCTTCTTCTAGACGCTTGATTCTTACTGAAAGTGTTGCATCAGAGATATGAAGATATTGTGCCACTTCTTTTTGAGAATGACCATGTTCTTTAATCACAAATAACAAGCGTGATTGATCACCTGTTAAAGGCATATCCTTAAAGTTACGCATCATATACTTTCCTACTACTTTTCTAAGTACTGCGACCTTATCTATCATCACTTTGACATTCTCCTGCATGTCCGTTGTGCACCTCCTTACTATTAGTTAGTATGCTAAATATTATAGTTAGGGTACTAACTATTGTCAATAAAAAAAGGGGCTGTAACGAATAGATAGTATTTACTACTACCTTGAGCGTTACAGCTCTTTTTCGTATATCCCAACCCA
>PPYF01065596.1_pt1 | contig 19361 bp, 18 predicted proteins | sample 1559871 | NCBI WGS metagenome assembly PPYF01 (sample SAMN08240021, study PRJNA423297) | Human gut metagenome, whole genome shotgun sequencing project. | reverse complement strand
GGACAAGGTCCGCCACACCATCATGATTAACGGCGCCCTCAACGCCAGGATTGTCGGCCAGAGCGCCTGCACCATCGCCCAGATGGCGGGGGTTGAGGTCCCGGCAGGCACCAAGATCCTGATCGGCGAGGTGGAATCGGTGGACCTCTCCGAGGAGTTTGCGCACGAGAAGCTCTCCCCAGTGCTGGCGATGTACCGCGCCAAGGATTTTGATGAGGCACTCGTTAAAGCGGAGAAGCTGGTGGAGGACGGCGGCTACGGCCACACCGCTTCGCTGTACATCCATCCTTCCCAGAAGGAAAAGATTATGAAGCACGCCAACGCCATGAAGGCCTGCCGCATCGTCATCAACACCCCATCCTCCCACGGCGGCATCGGCGACCTGTACAACTTCAAGCTCACCCCGTCGCTCACTCTGGGCTGCGGTTCCTGGGGCGGAAACTCGGTTTCCGAAAACGTTGGGGTAAAACATCTGCTGAACATCAAGACCGTCGCTGAGAGGAGAGAGAATATGCTGTGGTTCAGAGCGCCGCAGAAGGTATATATGAAGAAGGGCTGCATGCCGGTTGCACTGGATGAGCTGGGCACTGTGATGGGCAAGAAGAAATGCTTCATCGTCACCGACACCTTTCTGTATCAGAACGGCTATGTCAAACCGATCGAGGAGAAGCTGGACCAGATGGGCATCCAGCACACCTGCTTCTATGACGTTGCTCCCGACCCGACCCTCTCCTGCGCCAAAGAGGGCGCCAAGGCGATGGCTTCCTTCCAGCCAGACTGCATCATCGCGCTGGGCGGCGGCTCCGCGATGGACGCCGGCAAGATCATGTGGGTGATGTATGAGCATCCGGAAGTCGACTTCATGGACATGGCGATGCGCTTTATGGACATCCGCAAGAGAATCTACACCTTCCCGAAGATGGGCGAAAAGGCTTACTTTGTCGCCATCCCGACCTCGTCCGGTACCGGCTCGGAGGTGACTCCGTTCGCGGTCATCACCGACGACGAGACCGGCATCAAATACCCGCTGGCCGACTATGAGCTGCTGCCAAACATGGCGATCATCGATGCGGACAACATGATGACCCAGCCAAAGGGCCTGACCAGCGCTTCCGGTATTGACGCGCTGACCCATGCACTGGAAGCATACGCCTCCATCATGGCCACCGACTACACCGACGGCCTGGCGCTCAAGGCGATGAAGAACATCTTCACCTACCTGCCTGCCGCCTATGACAAGGGCGCAAACGATCCGTACGCCCGCGAGAAGATGGCCGACGCCTCCTGCATGGCCGGTATGGCTTTCGCCAACGCCTTCCTGGGCGTCTGCCACTCGATGGCGCACAAGCTGGGCGCCTACCACCACCTGCCGCACGGCGTCGCCAATGCCCTGCTGATCTGCCACGTCATGCGCTTTAACGCCGCTGAGGTTCCGGCTAAGATGGGTACCTTCTCCCAGTACCAGTACCCGCACACCCTGGAGCGCTACGCCGAGTGCGCACACTTCTGCGGCGTCTGCGGCAAGGACGATGCAGAGACACTGGAGCTCTTTATCCAGAAGATCGAGCAGCTCAAAGAAGCGGTCGGCATCAAAAAGACCATCAAGGATTACGGCGTAGACGAACAGTACTTCCTGGAGACGCTCGACCAGATGGTGGAGGACGCCTTTGACGACCAGTGCACCGGCTGCAACCCGCGTTACCCGCTGCTCAGCGAGATCAAGGAAATGTACCTGAAAGCCTACTATGGGGAATAAGACAGGAGGAACAATCATGCAGGAGAAAAAGACGCTGATCTTTACAAGACCGCATAAAAAAATCTACGCCACCGAAGATAAAATTATCAAGGTGTTCGACAACAACTATAAAAAGTCCGATGTCCTCAACGAAGCCCGCAACGAGGCTCTGGTGGAAGAAAATACCGATCTGAACGTCCCCTCCCTCTCTGCGGTTTCAAAGACCGAGGAGGGCTGGGCCCTAACCCGCGAGAAGGTGGAGGGAACCACCCTCGCCGAGCTGATGACCAAAAATCCGAACAAGCTCGAGGAGTATATGGAGACCTTTGTCGACCTGCAGCTGACAGTTCACCAGCAGCGAGTACCGACCATCAAGACGCTGCGCCACAAGCTGATGGATCAGATTAACTCGGCTAAAGAGCTGGACGCCACCGCCCGCTATGAGCTGGCCACCCGCCTGCAGGGCATGCCTAAGCACAACAAGCTCTGCCACGGGGATTTCAATCCCAGCAACGTCATCGTGGACAAAGAGGGCAAGCTGTGGATCATCGACTGGGCACACGCTGCACAGGGCAATGCCTCGGCTGACGCCGCGATGACCTATCTGCTCTTTTCGCTGGAGGATAAGAGCAAGGCGGAGCTTTATATCAATCTGTTCTGCAAAAAGGCCGACATCGCCCGCCAGTATGTCAACCGCTGGCTGCCAATCGTCGCTGCCGCACAGCTCACCAAGCACAAGCCAGAGGAGCGCGACCTGCTGCTCAGCTGGACGGATGTCATTGAGTATCAATAAACAGTGATTTAAAATAAACAAGCAGACAGGCCTGCCGTTATAAAACGGAAGGCCTGTCTGTTTGTTGTTAAGGAGCGATTTGTTGAAATCAAAATTATCTTTGCTGTGCGCGCAGCTTTTCAAGTGTTTCCTGCACGACTTTTCTGGAGGTTTCCTCCGGAAGGGTGAAAGTTTCATCCTCCTGAATGTACTCGATAAAATCAAAGAGAGCCGAGGAGAGCGCAAGGTTTTTAACGTCAAAAGCCAGAAATCCCTTCTTGGGATGATTGAAGATGACGGTAACCTTCTGTGGGGAAAGCGCCCCCAGGCAAAGGTGGGGCGGGATGTCAAAACAGGATGGCTGAACCAGGTGCATATGATAGGTTCCCTCATCGCACAGTTGAAGCACAATATCCATCAGCAGGTCGATTTCCTTTTGGGCGAAAGGTGTGTAATATTCGCCCGGAACCTCGGTGAGCAGACCATGTTCGTACAGGTCTTTTAGCCCGTTTAAGGAGAAGCAGGAGTGGGTGACCATCGCAAGGTCGCGGCAGTTGGCCATGTGGTGGTTCAGATCCTGCATCATCTGCGGGGAAAGTACCGAGGGAAGCAGGTGCCTCTGCAGCAGCTCCGGCGTCAAAAACGAAAGGACGCAGGGGTGATCCATAATGCAGTAAGAGGCTTTGATTGGGTTGCCCATCAGCATCACCCGCAGATACTCCTCAAAGGAAGTGGTTTGCTGAAAGATGGGCCAGGAAGATTTTTTCTGGCTGTCAAAATATTTCTGACAGAGCTGGAGCATTTGGGGGTGGTTCGAAATGACCGCTTCACTGTAGTCGGAGGAGATGCGCATCAGGTAGCGGCTGGTGAGAATGATATTGGGCAGAAAGGCGGAGGAGCCAAACAGCGACGACGCGTGGTCATAGTAGCCGTAGGGAACATAGCCGCGGCAGTTGAGCATCAGTGGTATGATTTGGCGGATGTATTCCAGATTGTCAATCTCGGTTTTGGGATCGCTGTCCAGACAGAGGTAGTGCTCAATGGGAATGTTGTCAAAGCTGATGACGCTCAGACAGTTAAACAAAAAGGAAAATTGAGGCTGTACCATGATGCGGACAAATCCTTTGGGGTCCGAGGATTCCTGCAGCAGAACAAAGTGGAGGGCGCGATTGACAGCCGCAGCAGAATGAAAAATCTGACTGCTGCAGCTGGGAGAAAGCGAAAATTCCAGCGCCGGAGTTTCGATCTGCAGGGGATTTTCGTCGATGCGAAAACTTTTAAGCAGTTTCAGAACGCTGTTGCGCCTTAGCCAGTTTTCTTCTCCCATCTCCAAAATGCGGTAGGCGTTCATCAGCTGCTGGGTTTCGGTGTAGGTCAGCGCCAACGCCTGGGAGAGATTCATCACCTGTTCCTGGTCGGCGGGTTTGCGTTTGCCGGTCAGCATTTTTTGCAGCCAGCTGCGTTCGATGCCGCACAAATTTGCCAGCTGATAAATTTTGATGCTTTTGGAATCGACAAATCGGGCAAGCATTTCGGAAAAAAGGGACATGATGAAACCTCCTGAAACGAATCTATAAGAACATTATACCCTACCTGCTCCTGAAATCAAGAGAAAAAAGACGACACCAAGCAAATAAAAAGTGTCACAAAATTTGTCACACATAAGGGTAAGAGTTATTTGTCGAATAATAGACAGAAAAATTGCCGCTGGGAAGGATAGAAAGCCGCTGTTCGCGCATAGAATAGGGATGACGAAAAAAACGGACAGGGGAGGGAAACCAAGTGAAGGGCTTACCGGAAGAACGGGCTGTGCGGCTGGCGCAGTACATCATCGAGAAGGACGCCACCGTCCGCCAGGCGGCAAAGGGCTTTGCCATTTCCAAGAGCACGGTACACAAGGATGTACCAAATATAACAGCATGATGATGTATATAAAGATATAGCCGCATACCATATATAGTATGCGGCTAATTTTGTGAGATACTAATGCCGTATTCATCTTCGTCTACAGCGAACTCGAATACTACATCGTTTTGTCTCATCATTTGGAATTTATATTCGCACATTCATTGAACCTCCTTGTTGTTCTCTATTTAAATTAAAGAACTGGAAGGATATGGGATGGGTGCAAATTTACCTTATGAAATGAGTGTGTTGCTTGATTAGGTGATGATGCACTGGTGCGGGGATGACTTGGGGTTTGTTCGGGGTAGGTTGGGGTTTATTGGAAGTCAGTTGGGGATGACTGGAGGTCTGTTCGGGTTGAGTTGGAGTTAGTTCGGGTATGCTTTAGGTTTGATAGGAGCTCAATTACAACTGAATTGAACAGAAGATATAAATCTACTGATGCCCAAAATTTAGGGTGATGTGAAATAAAAAGGTTGGGATGGAAGGCTTTTCGCCTGTCCATCCCAAGGAGGAGAAGTTTATGTCTGTAAGACTACTTAAAATAAGTAGAGCTGCAGATTGAAGAATGATAGAAAATTGCAGATATGTTGGCTGAGTTTTACGAGTTTTTCCACTGGTATGATCAGGAAAGCAAGAACTATGGTCACTGTTTCGGTTGGACCAGTCCTGGTGAAATAAAATTTCAGCAGATGTATGGTATGACTCCACAGGAGATTCAGTGGAGTAGCAGTGATCTACAAAATTCGCAGAATCCTTGTGTTACAGGTAGTGTAGGGGCATTTCCTGGCACCTACTTTGATGCTACAGAATTTGGTAACTGGCCTCAGTCAGAGTTACCGGCATTGGATCAGCGAGATTTCTTTGAAAACTTCTTACTTAACTATTTAGCGTCAGATCCAAAAATTATGGATACTTATGATTTGTATGCCGAAAGTAAGACTAACGGTGGTTTGATCAATAAGGAAGAAGATATTAATTTCGATGAGATCAAAGAATACCTCGTTGCCATCAGACCTTTAATGCCATGGAAACCAAATAAAAAGAGAGTAGATACTTCTTTTAGGAGTACCTACTCTCTGGTTCTAGAAAGGAGTTATGTGTAAATCTTGATTTATTTATGGAGAAACTTAAAATACAGAAAAAGTCTGTAAATTAATAAACGCCCCTAGTACTAGCAGGTGCTTCATTATACATAGATCCCAACTGTTGCTTCTTTTCACTTGTCCGTACAGTCTTGCCCCCGTAGAGACTTAAATAATACTTAGTTGCTTCGCCCCTACCATTATAGAATCTCCAACAACCCGTTTCGGAATCCCACTTATACTCTCCAAAGCCACCACCCTCTTTACTTGCATCAGGTTTAGGCCAATCTGCTGGTGGATTAGACATACCTTTAAATGGGCTGATTGGATCGACTTTTGCAAATGGGTTTGGAATCGGAGTACTTCCATGATAACCTGTAGGAGTACATACTTTACTAAAACGAGGATCTGAGACATTAATAGTATCTACAAGTCCTTTACGGACAGCCATCTCATCAACTGGATTACCGTACTCGTTCAGAGTGTATCCACTCGAGCTGGTGGAAGTGTTAGTGTCTGGTTTGGATTCGGCAGGCTTAGACTCAGGAGTGGAAGCTTGGGACTGTGAAGAATCTGGTTTAGATGCCTGAGACTGCTGAGATTCTTGTTCCTTCTTGGCTGCTTCCTCTGCGGCTTTCTTCTCAGCCTCTGCTTTAGCTGCTGCTTCTGCAGCCTCTTTAGCTTTGAGCTCTTCAGCCTCTTTCTTTTCTTTCTCTAACTTGGCAGCTTCTTCGGCAGCTTTTTTCTCAGCTTCGGCTTTCGCTTTTGCCTCAGCTTCAGCTTTCAACTCTTCCTCGGTAGACTCACCAATGGTGGGTTCTTTTTTTATGTCATCGACTTTGGTTTCTTCGACCTGTTCGCTGACTTCTGTATTTGCTGTCACTGTTTCCGGTTGTTTGGAGCAGGCACTCAAAACAAGCATTGCAGCGAGCAGCATGAGTAATAATTTTTTTCTCATTACAACATACTCCTTTCTGAGTAAATTTATAAATATTATGAATGTGTCAGTGTTATAGGGAACACAATGGCTACAAAATGTTCAATTTTCAAGGAACAAAGTCATTATGATCATGTCTATAATTATAGAGAGGAAGAAGAGAAAAGTCAAGAATAAATGTTCACAAATTGTTGATATTTTATAACTTGATTTTTGTAAAATATAGTACTATCATCTTAACTTGAAAGAATAAAACTATATAATACATACAAAACAGGCTGACGAAGATGAGCTTTCGTTAAAGGAAATAATCCATTTTACAGCTTTTATCTTCATAAAAGACAGCAAACAAATCCAATATAGAAAGTAACTGACGGGCTTCCATTACGGGAGCCCTATTTTTTTGTGATTCCTTTGGAAAAATGCTGCCATGTTTTCAGAAGATTCCTCCTTATCTAAAGTAGAGATGAGAAAATGAAAAGAAAGATTTCATCTCAAATAAAAATATCATGAAGGAGGCAATAAAGTATGGATACTTTGCTTTTGAAGAAATGTTGGATTTTGGTAACAGGTATGAAGAATATGAACTGTGCGGCAGATATGCTCGACTGCATCCAGAAGCTGGAAGGAAAGCGGTGGGACAAGGAGACGAAGAAGAGGTACTTTGCAAACCTCATTCAAAGAGGGATCGTCAGTCCGGAGTACAACCGCCTTTCCGAAGAGCAGAGAGCCCTTTTGAAGAGCGGCAATGCAACCGAGGAGCAGGTCATGAAATGGATCGAAGAGCTGTATCCGGTCAATTCTCCCATCCGTGCCTATGTGCAGTTTCTGACCAAGCTGGGACTGGTGAAGATCGACTTTGAGGACAACAGGAAGCTGATGATCACCGAACGGGGACATCAGTTTTTGGAAGGTAAAATCAGCGATGAAGAGATGATGATTCAGGCATTGACCGACTGGAAGTATCCTCGGACAAGAGAGGATGTCTATGATCCGGAGTGGAAGGGATACAACATCCGTCCTCTGATGGCTACCATTGCTGTGATCGAACGGGTGAATCAGGCAGATGAACGAAACGGAATGAAGCCAAACGGAATTACCCTTGACGAGTTCATGGTCTACCTGATGACGATGTACAGCTGCGGTCAGCTCAATGACAGAGTCCGCACTCTGGAATGGCTGCATTATAAAGAAAAATGGATTGGAAAATCAGCACACGACCAGAAAATGCAGGAGGACAGCGAAAAGATCATGCAGGAATTTACTCCAGTCAAGCGGGATACTTTGAGAACCTACCGCTACATCATTTTGAATGCTCTGGAAAAGACCGGACTGTTCGAGATTGATTATCCAAATAAGCGGATTAACCTCAACAAAGAGAAGGAAACCATCTATCATCAGCTTCTGGAGAAGCATGGATGTAAGGCATATTAGGCGTTTTGGGATTTCCCATAAGCGGAGTGCAGATTTCCTTTCATAAAAACTGGAAAAAATCTCTAAAGTTCATAGGATTCCCTCCCTTTACTGAAAATGAAATCACAGCAAAGGGAGGAGATTCCATTATGTAGAAAATATGCGAACGACAAAAGATAAGAGGCAAGAGATTTTTAGTAAGAAAGGAAATGAGAAATGTTGGTAGGTTATAGAAGTAACGAAATGAGAGATACACTCAGGAAGGTGGCAGGAAAGCACCGTGCATACCTTCAGGAGGAGTCCGATCGGGTAGAAGGTCTGGAAATTGACATGGGTAGAATCACCATGTACTACCGTGGTATGGACGGGATAATGAAGTGTGAATCCAGTCTCTTGAGAGATGATAGCCTGTTTGACATCGGTACCTTCCGCAATCTTCGCTTTTTGAAAATTACACAGTATGGTATGTGTAATAAGAAGGGCAATTATCTGCACAAAGTATCGGATACTCTGGAGAGTTTGTATCTGACTGGAGTATCCAAAAACAGTCTGGAGCAGCTGAAGAGATTCCCGAATCTCAAAACACTTACCCTGATTGATACAGCTTTTGATGAAGAGAGCTTTTCTCTGGTACCAAAAGTAACAAAGGAAAAACTCACCTACCTGTTTGTCAATCATCTGGCACGTCCGGAGGACTTGAAAGACTGCGTAAACCTTCGCTGTCTGGAAGCTGACCATATTGAGAACAAAGCCGAAACGGAGATTGTCTTCCCGAATCTGGAACACCTGAGAACCAAACGCATTGATAGACTTTGTCTGAGTGCAGATCAGTTCCCGAAGCTCAGACGTCTGGATATTGGAAACCAGCAGGGTGTAGTGGATCTGCAGAAGATTTCCCAGATCAAGTCGCTTCGCGAGCTGAGCCTGCAGGGCAACAGTATCTTTGACATCAGTGAGCTGGAAAAGATGTCCCTTACTGCACTGGAGCTGAGCAACAATATGATTGAGGACATGAGCCCTCTTGCAGGCCATAAGGATATGAAGTACCTTTCCATCAGCAGTAATCCGGTAACCGATATTTCCTTCATTCAGGAGATGAAGGAGCTGGAGCTGTTCCATCTTGATGATACCTGGGTGGAGGATCTTTCTGTCCTGAAAGAAATGAAAGGCATTAAAGAGCTGGGTATTTCCAAAAATCTTTTGAAAACAGAAAAAGACAAAGAGCTTGTATCTCATATCGAAAGAGTACTTGAGAGATAAGCTAATTAGAAAGGGAGAAAGAAGAGGGTAGAAATACCCTCTTCTTGTTATATCAGGATGTTTGATAACGATAAGTATATTACCCGAGGGGTACAGAACGATATTGCCCCGAATTTTCAGCATTTCTTGTGGAGGACAATTCAGCGCATGAAGGTACAGAAGGATTATCTTCAGGTGTTTGAACTGACGGTGGAGGAGGGCAAGCAGTTTGTAAAGCATCGTCAGGAAGTGCCCCCATATGAGGAAACTTTTATAGTAGGTGGTATGGGTACCTACATAGGAAAGATCTTTGTGATCGATGATGGAGACCACAGCACGATGATGCTGGCGGAAGAGTATTAAGGACGGGAGTTATTATGAAAGAGGAAGTAGTATATTGCAGCAGATGTGGACATCCGACAGATACACGATATGATGTGGAAGGGGATCTGGTATGCAGGGACTGTATGGAGAGAGACAGCTTTGTCTGTACCAGATGTGGAGAGCGTTTTTGGGAGGATCATAATGATGGGGATGAAGACACTCCGCTGTGTGAAGAATGTTATTATAATGGAGAGTATCTCAGTTGTTCCCGTTGTGGCAGAGTCCTGACAGAGGATGAGGCAAGATATATTGATGAGTTCGGGCCTTACTGTGATGAGTGTTACGAGAAGGAGCAGGAGAAAGAAATTATCCATGACTATAGCTATAAACCGGAACCTGTCTTTTATGGGAAGGGACTCCGCTATATGGGGGTAGAGCTGGAGGTAGATCGTGATGAGTATCATAGTTCATCCCCACAGGAGGATGCAAAAGAGGTTCTGGAGCTTGCTAATGATCAGGAGGAGCAAATCTATATCAAGCATGATGGAAGCCTGAATGAAGGTTTTGAGATTGTCACCCATCCTATGACACTCAGGTATCACAAGGAGAATATGCCATGGAAAGAAGTATGCCATCTGGTAGTGGAACAGGGATACAGAAGCCATATGACCGATACCTGCGGACTTCATGTACATGTTAACAGGGAAAGTCTGGGGTTTGGTGAAATCGAGGTGGAAGCTACCATTGCAAACATCCTGTTCTTTCTGGAAAAGTTCTGGAGAGAGATGATCTGCTTTAGCCGAAGAACCGAAGGACAGCTGGAACGCTGGGCAAGACGTTATGGATTGGAGAAGCAGGGCAGTGATATTCTGCAAAAAGCAAAGAAGGGTTATTATGGAAGATATGTCAGTCTTAATCTGGAGAACAAGGAGACGATTGAGTTCAGAATCTTCCGTGGTACCTTAAAGTATAATACCTTAATTGCAACACTGGAGATGGTCAATGAGATCTGTACCGTTTGTGCTCAGCTGACCGAAGAAGAGATGCAGGATCTGTCCTGGCTTGAATTTGTAAAGAGGGTATCGAACAATGCAGAGCTGGTACAGTATTTAAAGGAACGTTCTCTCTATGTGAATGAACCAGTTACAGGAGAGGAGGAGCTTTAATGTGTTGCTTATTTGGGTTGATCGATTATCAGGGTGGGTTATCCTACCAACAAAGAAAAAGAATCATTCGGGCTCTTGCTATTGAAGGAGAGCAAAGAGGAACCGATGCCACCGGTTATGCGTGGTATCATAATGGAAGAATCATTATCAAGAAAAGCAGCAAGGCGGCACATGAGTATCAGGTGCACATGCCAAGAGATGTAAAAGTAGTGATGGGTCATACAAGACTGACCACACAGGGAAATTACCACAATAATAGAAACAATCATCCATTCATGGGACATTGTAAGGAAAACAGCTTTGCTCTGGCACACAATGGTATTATCTATGACGATATGGAACTGAAAAAAGAGTACCATTTGCCACAGAGCAAGGTGGAAACCGACAGTTATGTTGCAGTACAGCTGCTGGAACAGTCAAAGAAATGTGATATGGAGTCCATGCAGCAGTTAGGCAATATTATAGGGAATGGGTTTAACATGTTTAATTTCAGTGTTTTGGATGATAATAACAATCTCTATTTAATCAAAGGAAACAATCCGTTAGCCATCTATCATTTTAAAGAGGAAGGGTTTATCCTGTATGCCTCTACCAAGGAGATCGCAGAGAGAGCGATGAGAAGGGCAGGAATCGATACATACCCAGAAGCAGAAGAACCAAAAGCAGGAACTATCTGGAAGATCAGCCCAAAGGGGAATATTGAGGTAAACCAGTTTGAGATGAAGGAAGATGATCTGTCCTATTATTCCATGCTGTACCGAAGATATTATTATGAACCAGAGGTATATATCAGAGAGCAGAGTGAGTATTTTAAGGAGCTGCTTGAGTATGCTAAGCTAATCCACTTTCCCACTGAGGAGCTGTTGGAACTGTGGGAAGAGGGTTTAGACGAGGAAGAGATCGAAAGCATTCTGGTTGAAGAAGATATGCTCAGAGGTGCGTAATGGGGAAAAGTATGGATGAAAGACTCAGATGGTTAATAGAGTATTTGAAAGAGACAGGAAGAGAAGAACAGGCAGCATTGCTTGAGGAGTATGATCTGGAAGCATATCAGGTTGTGATCACAGCAAAATGTCTGGTCTGCGGCTTGCTTCAGCTGGCAACACTGGAAGATGGTCTGGATGAAACCTGCACAGGGTGTGGGAGCAACTGCTGGGACTATCGGGTGGAGCTGGAGGAATGTGAGCAGCAGGACGAGGAGATCGTAGTAGCCAAAGGCAGGGAGTGTTTTGGAATGTTCCTGACCGAGGTGGAAAGAAAGATCAGAAAGTCCCAAAAAGGGAAGGGTAAATAGACCTTGATTTTGGGACGAGTAATTGGAAAGAAAAAAGTCCCAAAACCCGTGTATCATGCAGGTTTTGGGACTTCGTACATTATTATGAGAAACGATCGTTTTTGGGAAGAAGGAAGGGAACAGGATGGGCAATCAGACCTATGGTTATGCCAGAGTATCCACCGAGCAGCAGAATCTGGACAGACAGATTGATGCCCTGACAGGGTACGGCGTAGACCGGCTATATAATGAGAAGATGACCGGTACAAGAAAGGACAGACCGGAGCTTAGAAAGATGCTGGAGAGCCTCACAGAAGGGGATACAGTGGTGGTGGAATCTCTCTCCCGACTGGGAAGGAGTACCAGAGACTTATTGGAGCTGACCGAGCTTTTTGAGAAGAAGGGAGTTCATCTGATCTCCCTGAAGGAGAGGATCGACACCAGCTCCAGCACAGGCAGGTTATTGTTTACCCTGATGAGTGCCATAGCACAGTTTGAACGGGATGTTATCGCTGACCGGACGAGGGAAGGTTTAAATTCTGCAAGGGCAAGAGGGCATCTGGGAGGCAGACCAAAGGTGCCGGAGGACACCATCCGAAAAGCCATAGGAATCTACCATACAGGCCAGTACTCTATTAAGGAGATAGAGCAGCTGACAGGAGTAAAGAAGTCTACCCTCTATCGTTACTTGGAGGGAGAAAAAGCAGAATATAGTAGGACACCATAGATTCAGAAATGAAAGGTGATAAGCAATGGTGACAAAAACAGTAAAATAATAATAAAATAAAACATAACAATACAAGATATATTATATCTATTTAGTTTCTGCGTTATCTCTGGTATTGTTAGCTCATTTTTAATATACCTTAGCTCATTTTGAGCAACTTTTAGCTCATTTTTAAGATAGCTAATAAAGTCAAGCACAATCTCCTGATAAAAATAGCACAAATTATTAACAATTAGACAATTTTAATTTGGATAAATTTAATAGTTTGTTAACACATTTTAAATTTGACAGTGGTATAATAAAAACAACTTGTAGAGCACAAGTTATATTCTACAGCTTTTTGGCTGGGAATATGGCGATAAAAACAGATCGCCGTTTTTATTTAGTAATCCTGTCAGAGACGAGCTGGGTATCTGGCAGCTGCGTTGTATTCGGAACCGTATGTTTCCACAGATACAACCTGCCTGTATTTTAAGGCAACAGCAATTTTTATCAGGAGGTGATTTTTGAAACAAAGTAATGTTATCTACTTGAAGGGCTTTGTTCATATAGAACATCAATCGTTCTGGGAACACTATTGCCAAAGCAGCGGTCTTTTGCATCCAGGGGCTCATCGTTATTTCTATTATTATGATGTAACCACCTTGGGTTTAAATGAGGCAGTTGTTTTAAGCGTCGTAGAATATCAAATTAAAGAAAATGCAGAAAAATGTTGGTTTATGTTGGATGGGAAGGTTTATTTTCCTACAACCATTCGAAAATTCCAGCGTAAATATGTACCATTTTTATCTCAGGAAACCATTCGTAAGTGTTTTTCCACGCTCTGCGAGAAGAATATATTGGAACGTTTATCTGATGAGCGTACACCCAGTAAGAGAAAGAATAAATATCTTGTCTGGTATACCCTCACAAATGTTAGACGTTTACGCATAGAGATGTTTGAGTCTATAAGAAATTCTTCTGAAGATGAGGGAGAGAATCCGAAAACTTGGTTCAAGAAGGAAAATCGCATCTATCCCTTTGATCCTTATCTTGCAGCAGCTATTGGACTGAAAGAAAGTATTATCTTACAGCAGATACATTTCTGGCTGAGACACAACTTTAAAGAGCAGAAAAACATTTACAATCACATGGTATGGACTTATAACAGCTTTTCAAAATGGCAGGCTGAGTATTTTAAGTTCATGAGTTTATCTGCATTGAAAAGAGCATTCCAGAATCTTCGTAATCGAAATCTGTTATTAACTTCTCGTCATAATAAAAAGAGCTATGATCGAACCTTGTGGTATACGATCAATTATAAACTGTTGGAGAAGCATTCCAATGGGTTCTTGAAATTTGACTGGAAAAACTTTTGTTTTCTTCCAACAGAGAAATATGAGAAGTACGGAGATATTAGAATGCACCGGAGATCAATCTTTACATTTGATAAGAAAGGACGAAGTGAAAATGGCAGTATGGAAGCCTAAAGAAGATGTAGCAGCAGTAAAGAAAGCAGAGAAAAACCCTATTCTGGGGACGGACAGACCAATCGTTGTCATTCAAAGTTCAGAATATCCCCTTAGTGTTGAGCAGAAACTGGATCTCTTCGTGAATGCTTTTATGAGTGAGTTTGAGACGGGAGTAGGAGTTTTTGCAGTATCTGTTGATGATTTGGATAAATTGGATGAGCTATATAAAGATGATGAATCGATTTGTGTCTTTATTGTATCTGACAAATTACATGATAGAGAAAAATATCATGAAGCAATGGAAGGTACATTCCACGGTGTACTTGTTATCCCATATAAGGAAAGTATAAGACCAGATAATGGTTGGGAACCGGAATATCAGTATCCCAAAACAAAGTTTTCTGATGTTGAGATGGTCGGATTTTCCGATACGCTGATTTTGCTGGAAAAAAGTTTCAGAGAAAGGCATAAGGCTTTTAAGTATAATTATCTTAGCAATAAGGCTCTTTGGGAAGATAGTGCAAACAAATTAAAGCTACTCGTTGAAGATCCGAAGAGCTTTATTAATCAATGGGTGCAAACAGGAAAGAAGCTGAATCAGGATATTATCAGAGGGAAGAAGTATTTGTCTTATCCCCTCTGGAGAGACCGTCACCTGTGGCCATTGTGGAATCTAACCTTTCACCCAGATGCTATGACAGCACATTTTCCATTTGCACCGAATGCCCTCAATGATAATTTCAATGAAGCCAAACGAAGGGTTTTCTTTTGTGACACGTTTATGTCCTTCCTTCCGTTTTACACCGAGTGGAATCTAAGACCAGAGGATATGGCCTTTTTCGATTATTCCTCAGTTCCTTCGGAACACAGAGAAGAAAGAAGCCTAAAAGACAAAGTTGTCATTGCAAAGCTGCCGTATGATTTGTATGAGGTACTTACGCAGTATCAATACTCGTTTCCGCACGATCAGGAATATCACAATCTATTGGCTTATTTTGATGCAATCTGGTGGTTTTCATCTGTAGAGTCCGATTCTCTTTCGAAACAAGAATGTCTGTTGTATGAGTATAAGTCGAAATATCAAAGCAGCCAATTATATTCTTGGAAAAGATATATCATGGATGCGAAAGAGGAAGTCCATTTGATCTTTACAGATACATCGAAAGATTTCCTGTGGCTTTTGAAAGATAAGGATTCTTTTGACACAGAAGATCTGCTTAGGGTGATTTTTTGGATGTATCATCTGGATCAGGTATGTCAGAAACTATGTAAATATGAGTGCAAATATTGTGTTATCATTCCTGATTCGGATACAATCAAGATCTTGAGGAAGGTATATAATTTCTTGCCACAGGAATTATGGAATGGTGTTATTCCAGAGCTTTTCAGGGATTTTATAACGCATGAGATGGAGTTGACTTTTTGGCCAAATGAACTGATCTCTTGTTTGCTTTCGCTTTTAAATGCTAATGGATGTGAACCTTGTCAGTGCAGCTCTGATACAGATCAAAATAATTCTGATATAGGCGCAGAAACTCTTGAGAACGCATTGCCTCAGAAACTATCTGAGGACGATATGAGTAATCAACTGTATATTCCTCAAAATGTAGATGAATATCAGAAGAGTAATATGTGCTCAGAGACTTCTGGAAATGACCAGACTTCGAATGATAGGCATAAGTTTTATGAGGAATTGTTCGATCTTATTGATACCTTCCACCTTTTGGTCAAGATAAAGGGTGAAGAGGCATATCAGTTGATTAAGAAGTACGAATCTTATCAGGGAAAAGAGGCATCCTATTTCCCAGAAATGATAAAGAAAATGACATTTTTAGCCAGACTTTATGCCAAGGTAGATAAGGTAGAATATAAGTAGCAGATGGTAATAGAAAGGTGTGGTAGTTTATTATGAGTTTAACAACCGAATATTGTTTGTCAGATCAATCTATTTGTCTTACAGAATATATGGTAAGCGATAGATAGAGGATCGCTGAATGACGATCCTAAGATACTTTGATGATAGATGCTGCACAATGTGTGCTGCACACGATGTAAGAAGGGCAATCGGCCCAGCAAAGAAGTATCGCATAATGACTTCTTTCTCCACATATATATGGGGACAAGGGGGTCAGAGTGCATGAAGGATCAGAAACTAACATACTCGTTCCATAATCCCAATACAGATAAGGAAACGGAAAAAATGCTCTTACAGGTTTTTTCTCAATCCTTGTTTAAACAGGTATGTAATAAGTTAATGTCGGAATCAGATGATTTGAAGGATATAGTGGAATCTGAAACACATTTTTTTACAGATCAGGACTGATTTGAGTACATAAGAGTATATGATAGATATGATAGGGTTGAACATAATAAGAGAATAGGTTCAACCGGTTAATTCACATAATAGTGAATCTCAGTGTTATTTTTAGATATGATAGAATTGAGCATAGCATATAGTATGTTCAATCATTTACCAAGAAAGAAACAGTTACATATTCTAGGATAAATAGAATATGGTAAATACTGCTTAATATAGTGTTTTTACAGATATTTTATATTCAGAATAAAACAGTATTATTGTAGTAGAGTAATATATGGTAATACTGAAAACAGCCTCTTCTTTTAAACAGGAGAGGCTATTTTAATATAATGGATATTGTTAGAGTATAGAGGTATAAAATATGGAGAAAACAAAAGTTGTAGCTTATTGTCGTGTGTCTACAGATAAAGAGGATCAGCTTAATAGTTTGGAGATGCAGAAAGAATTCTTTGCCGACTATGCAGAAAGCAAGGGTTATGATTTAATAGATATTTATGCAGATGAAGGTATTTCAGGAACAAAGACAAGAAACCGTACAGAGTTTTTAAGAATGATGAGAGATGCTAAAAAGAAGCGTTTCGACAAGATCCTTACAAAGGATATTTCTCGTGTAGCAAGAAATACACTTGATTTTTTAAATGCAGTAAGAGAGCTGAAGTCATACGGAGTTGAGATGATATTCTTAACAGCTAATATGACGAATATGGGAGAAAGTGAGATGCTTTTGACGATGTTCGCAGCAATGGCTCAGGAGGAAAGTGCAAATACTTCTAAACGTGTAAAGTTTGGAAAAAAGAAGAATGCAGAGAATGGAAGAGTACCTAATATTGTTTATGGTTATGATAAAACAAAAGGAGACTATTTTAATCTGACCATCAATGAGAAAGAAGCAGAAATTGTAAAAAGGATATTTAACTACTATATCAATGAAGGATATGGAGCCCTTAAAATTGCCAATATTTTAAATGCAGAAGGGGAAAGAACAAAAAGAAATTGTAAGTGGAGCCAAAATGCTATTGCCCGTATTCTTGCAAATGAGTTATATACGGGAAAAATTATAAATGGAAAACAAGAAGTAAAAGATTTTTTAACCGGCTCCAGAGAAAAGAAAGATGAAAAAGATTGGTTTGTGGTAGAACGCAGTGACCTTCAGATTATTGATAAAAAGACGTTTAATGAAGCACAGAAGTTAATAAAAAGTAGATATGACGCATTTCATTGTGCTAAGTGCAGGCAGAGCAGCAAACATTTATTCAGTACAGTAATTCGTTGCAAAGAGTGTGGGTATTCTTTTGAAAGATGTGATCGTAAATATAAGACCCATGCAATTAAATGGATTTGTTCAAAAAGATATGGCTATGGTACAGACTGCTGTTCAAATACAATTACGATTGATGAGGAAGATTTAATAGAGGTTTTAGATCAGTATTTATTGGAAAGGTTTAAACAAAAAGATAAGTTGATACAGGAAGTTACAAAAGCATTTAATGAGAAATATGCAAACAGCAGCGATCAGAAATCAGAGAAGGAATATAATAAAGAGTTAGAAGAGCTCAAGAGAAAAAAGGATAAGTATATAGAGCTATATGTGGCAGAGGTTATTTCAAAGAAGGAATTGGATGAGAAATTGGCTCCCGTTAATCATAGAATGAAAGTTGTAGAAGGGGAATTGGAACTTATTAAAAATCAAATAGGCAAGGCAGATCATCTGAAGAGCATCATAGAAACAACCATCAAAAGTATGGGAAATTTTACATCAGTCCGAAATATGACAAATGGAGAATTGAAACGTATAGTTGAAAAGATCGAGGTAGACAAAGAAGGAAAGATACAAATTTTCCTTCGTCTTGCCACAGAAATGGACTTGGATGATACCTTACAAGTTTGGTACGGCAGTACATAAAGATGTGACCCAGCGGCTCAAACAGATCAGTCCCAAGCTGTATGAACAGGTCAAAAAGGTGCTGGAGAAAAACAAACAGGAGCGGCACATCCGCGGCGGGCTTGCGACCAAGGAAAAGTATGAGCACATCCGGCAGGAAAAAAATCTTTCCAGGCAGGAATTGTCCCGGAATGATTTGGCAGATTAAAGCGTAAAAACTTCTAAAAAGAAAAATACCAAGCGCTTGAAAATAGTTTAAATATACAAAAAATGCAGGAATTAGCATAAGAACTGAACAAAAAGGTTGATTTATCGGCGGAAATTCAATATACTAGTAGACGTAATAACTTTTTCATACTTCCAGTTTTTTGTACTTCTCTTTTTGTTATGCTGTCCATATAAGCCGGCTGATGGGAGCAGGCGTATCTACGAGGCGGCCGCAAGCGCCTCTGCTATGGATGGTGTTCCCCTTTTGAGCAAAGGTTATTACAGCTGATTTTGATATTTTCTTAATATTGTCTTTTTCCCGTATAAGCAAAAAGCATCGGTTCAGCGACCGATGCTTTTTGCTTTATGCTGGGATTTGGACAGAAGATTGCATTGGTTCCAGCGTCGGGCTGGCATCCCATCTGTTGTGTGCAATGATTCAAAAATAAAAAAGAGCTGCTCCATTTGGAGCAGCTCTTTGCTATCTGCGGACAAAAGCCAATTAGCAGAATTTGGATGGGTTGACCTTTACGCCAGGACCCATGGTGGTAGCCAGTACGCAGGATCTGACATACTGACCTTTTGCAGCGGCAGGTTTTGCCTTTACGATGGCGCCCATCAGGGTGTCAAAGTTTTCCTGCAGCTTCTCAACACCGAAGGAAGCCTTGCCGATCGGGCAGTGAATGATGTTGGTCTTGTCCAGACGGTACTCGATCTTACCAGCTTTCGCTTCCTGAACCGCTTTGACAACGTCAGGAGTTACGGTGCCGGCCTTCGGGGATGGCATCAGGCCTCTTGGACCAAGGATTTTACCCAGACGGCCAACAACGCCCATCATGTCAGGGCTTGCGATGACAACGTCGAAATCCATCCAGCCACCCTGGATCTTCTGCATGTACTCGTCAGCGCCGGCATAGTCTGCACC
>PPYF01507364.1_pt1 | contig 19367 bp, 10 predicted proteins | sample 1559871 | NCBI WGS metagenome assembly PPYF01 (sample SAMN08240021, study PRJNA423297) | Human gut metagenome, whole genome shotgun sequencing project. | reverse complement strand
TTTTTACTGAAAGCTGCTACTAACGACTCATAAATCTACCCTTAATCGTGTATTGGATGATAGTTGCGGATTTTAGGGTATAGACTATCTGAAATCTAGATCTGAAAAAAAGGAAATTTCATTTTCAGTTTTAGTACCGGAAGAGATGTCTGAAGAAAAGTATTTGCAGTCGGATAATTATCCTTTGGGAATATTATTAGAACGTGAATTGGAGCATGAAATCCGTATGGCAATAGATAAACTACCGGTTGAATGTAGATGTGTTTTTGAAAAAAGTAGATTTGAGGAGAAAAAATATGAAGAAATTTCTCAGGAATTAGGTATTTCTATAAATACGGTTAAGTATCATATAAAGAATGCATTATCTTTCCTTCAGACTGAATTGAGCAAATATTTAATTGCTTTGATTTTATTTTTTTCGTGTTAAAACAGAAAAAAGTTCTTTTAGGACTACCCTGTATTTAAAATAAATCGTCTTCACTTTAGAAACAACAAAGATGAAAGCAGAAAAAGAACATATTGATGAATTAATAGTATCCTATTTAAGTAATGAGTTGGATGGAAATGCTGTGCATGAACTGAAGGAGTGGATAGCTGCGTCTGTGGAAAATGAAAAGTATTTTATGCAGCGGCAAGAAATTTGGTTTTCTGCCATAAGTGTGAAAGAGGATGTTAAATATGATAAGAGCAAAGCATTTGAACAATTTAAAAATAGAATTGCTAATCAGAGGTTGAATGATAAAAGAGAACGTGAAAATTTCTGTTTGTCTAAATTTTGGCGTTATGCAGCTGTTATTGTTGTATTGTTCTCAGTTTCTTATTTTTCTTATTGGAGGGGTGGAATAAGTATAAAAGAGGTATTTTCGGATATCATTGTGGAGGCTCCTCTTGGTTCCAGAACAAAATTGACCTTGCCGGATGGGACATTAGTGTGGTTGAATGCCGGATCGCGTATAACATATTCACAAGGATTCGGAGTAGGGAATAGAAAAATAGAATTGATAGGAGAAGGGTATTTTGAAGTTAAACGAAATGAAGAAGTTCCATTTCTTGTGAAAACGAATAGTTTGCTGGTAAAGGTATTGGGAACGAAATTTAATTTTCGGGATTATCCGGATGATGCAGAAGCCATTGTTTCTTTGTCCGAAGGAAAAGTGGCATTGAATAATTTATTGAAAAAAGAAAAAGAAGCTTTTTTGTTACCCAATGAAAGGGTGGTTTTGAATAAAAAGAATGGCAGAATGCATGTGGAGTATTCTACTGTTTCCAATGCATTACAATGGACTAATGGATATTTATTTTTTGATGAGGAATTGTTGCCGGATGTTGTGAAGGAGTTAGAACGTAGTTATAATGTGAAAATACAAATAGCTAGTGATACTTTGAATACTTTCAGGTTCTATGGAAATTTCGTTCATCGTGAGCAAAATATTCAGGAAGTTTTGGAAGCATTATCTGCGACCCGTAAGATTCATTATATTATTGAAGGACACAATATAACTTTATATTAAGTAGGGAGTGGATTAAAATTGTTTAACCTTAAAATTAAAAGTATGAATAGAATTAGAGCTGTAATACTGTAATAGGGGTACGAAAGGGATGAAAAAGAAAAGGTGGGAAGATATAGGGATTTTCCCACCTTGATGAAATCTCTTTTTCGACTTACGATTGTGAGTGCGCTTTTAGAGAATGCAAAGTTAATGATTTTTCTCTTTAAAAGCTAAGTTCATTTAATTTTTTAATTAATAAATTACTAATTTATGAAAAACAAGAGAAAGGCCATATTATTGGTCGGGGCTTTGCTTTGCCTTAATTTGAATATCTTCTCACAGAATATACCATTGAAAATGAATAAAGTATCGGTGAAAAAAGCTATGACTGAGCTAAAAGAAAAAAGTGGATATTCATTTGTGTATATAGCTGGGGATTTAGATACGAAAAAGATTGTTGATATAGACGCTGAGCAACTGCAAGAAGTTATTGAGCAAATCTTGGAAGGACAAAATGTTTCTTATGAGATAAAAGATAAAAATATCATTATTCGGAAGAAGGAAGTAGAACAGTCCATGTTGAACGAGAAAAAATTACAAGATATTTCAGGGCTTGTGATGGATGTTATGGGAGAACCTATCGTAGGAGTTAATGTGATGGAAAAGGGGACTACTAATGGTACTATTACTGATATGGATGGTAAGTTTTTACTTAAAGCTCCTGCGAATGCAACTCTTATTATTAGTTTTATCGGTTATAAGACTCTTGCTGTTAATTTGGAAGGGGAAAAGAATGTGAATATAACTCTGAAAGAGGATTTGGAACAATTAGATGAAGTGGTGGTGGTTGGTTATGGAACTCAAAAAAAATCTAGTTTGACAGCATCCGTGGCGACAGTGCCTGCAAAAGAACTGAGTAAACAGATGGGGCATTCTGTTGCAGCTGCTTTGCAGGGGAGGGCTCCAGGAGTAGAAATATTGCAAAAGGGGGGAGAAGCTGGGGCAGATATCAAGATACTTGTTCGGGGAGCAGGTACATTTGGTGCTACTGAACCTTTATATGTTATTGATGGTGCATTTTCTAATAATGGGCTAAATTCGTTGAATCCTTCAGATATTGAATCAATAGAAATCCTGAAGGATGGTTCGGCGGCTGCCATTTATGGCTCTCGCGCTGCAAATGGGGTTGTGCTGATAACTACCAAGCATGGTCAAAAAGGTAAAGCAAAAGTTGAAATTTCTGCAAACTATTCTTTGCAGACTCCTTCTAAATATCTTGATTTTCTAGATGCAAATGAGCATCGCGAATATACTAAGCAAATTGTTGCAAATTCAACAAACCAGACTCAAGCTCCAGAAAATATTCATCCTACTAATCCTGATATTAATACTGACTGGCAAGATGCATATCTAAGAAATGCTCCTATGTATAATTTGAATGCTTCAATTTCTGGTGGTGGTGAATATTCAACTTTTAATACAAGTTTGGGGTATTTTGATCAGCAAGGTATTATGGAATTTTCTGGTTTTAAGAAATATAATGCACGTGTCAATGGAACGTTTAAGAAAGGACGTTTGACTGTTAGTGAAACTCTTTCTGCTGCTTTTACAAATAAGGAGCCTCAAGTAAGGATGGTGATGGGGATTCCTACTGTTCCAATGACTGATGTAGAGGGAAGGTATGTATCTGCAGGTAAAGATTATTATGTAAATGAAGGAAAAGTTACTAATCCGTTTGCATCTTATTCCAATACTGTTCGAAGAAATAAAACAGTTAATGTTACTGGTAGTTTGAATATAGGACTGAATTTATATAAAGGATTGGATTATAAGCTACTACTTGGAGGTGACTATATATCAACAAATAATATATCTCGGTCCATTGCTTTTGACTCCAATTGGGATGAGAATGGTAATGCAGATCCTGATTATAGCAGAACGATTAATTCACTATCTGAAAGTCGTGGACAGCGATTTAGTTATACAATTGATAACATTTTGACTTATAAGAATATGTTTGCTGGTCATACTATTGACGCAATGGTAGGTACAAGTTGGATGAGAGAATACTATAGAACTATGGGGATTGGTTCTGGTTCTACAGATTTGGGTGGTCCTAATATTACTATTTTTAATGGGAAAGGAGATATAACAAGTGAAGAATACAATTCAGCTTTACTCTCCTTTTTTGCTCGCTTGAACTATGACTATAAGGAGCGTTATCTTGTTTCTGCAAGTATTCGTAGTGATAAATCTTCCAAATTTGCTAAAGGAAATAGGGTCGGTTACTTTCCTTCGGTTTCAGTGGGTTGGAATATACATGAAGAGAATTTTTTTAATATAGAATGGATAAGTAAAATGAAGATTAGAGCTAGTTATGGTGAATTAGGAGCTAATTTTATAGATTCATATTCTTTCCTTTCTACGGCTTATGGTCCAATACCTTCTGTATTCGGTGAAAATCAGATTGGTCAAAGTAGTGTGATGAATGGTTATGTAACCAAATTTGCTCAGGAAAATTTGACTTGGGAAAAATCAATATCTAAAAACGTAGCATTGGAAATGGCTTTTCTGAATAATAAAATTTCTTTTACAGCTGAATATTTTTGGAAAGATAATAATGACTTACTTGCTCCATTACTTCCATTAGCATCGTCAGGGCAAACCATTATGACTAATGGGGGGGATTTGCCAGTCTTTAATTCTGCATCTGTTGAAAATAAAGGTTTTGAATTTACGGTAGGTTATCGTAATAATTGGAAGGATTGGAGTTTGGATGTTACTGCCAATATTTCGGCATTAAGAAATAAAGTAAAGAGTTTGGGTGAGGGAGTACAACCCATTAAGGCAGAGGTGATGATGAGTGGTTCTTTTAATGACCGTCCTACTATTACTAAACCGGGCTTGCCTATTGGTACCTTTTGGGGATATGTGGTGGAAGGTTTTGATAATGATGGTAATTTTATTTTTCAGGATAATAATGGTAGTGTGAATGGTGTATTGACAGGAAAACCGGATGGGAAGATTGATGAGAATGATAAAACGGATATTGGTAATCCTCATCCGGATTTTACTTATGGTTTAAATATAAATGTAGGTTATAAGAATTGGGATTTGACTGCTTTTTTCCAAGGAACGCAAGGTAACGATATTTTTGCTTTAATGAAATATGATTGGTATTTTGGAGGAGCTAATAGTGCTACCCTAAAGGATGCTTTCTATAATTCATGGACTCCGCAAAATCCTAATGCAGAAGCTCCTAAACTGAATAGTAAAAACAGTTCTGGCATAAACTCGCTTCCAAGTACATTCTATGTGGAGGATGGTTCTTATTTCAGATGCAAGAATCTACAAATCGGTTATTCCTTTAATAAGAAATTATTGCAAAAATTCCATATAGAATCATTTAGAATATATGCGGGGGTACAAAATTTATTCACTATCACAAAATATCCCTTGTATGATCCCGAAGTTAGTTCAAACGTGTTGTTTGACAGAGGTGTGGATGGTTTCTGGCAAGCACAGGAAAGTCCTCATGAAGCAACAATGAATTCTAGAGTATATAATCTTGGTGTCAATTTAACTTTCTAAAAACAGAATAAGTATGAAAATAATGTTGCGTAAAATTATAGTTATCATTATCAGTTTTGTAACTATTGGAATGATGGGCTCATGTGAAGATATTTTTAATGATTTGGCGGTGAATCCTAATCAATCAGACGTTAATTCATTTTATACTACACTAGAAAATTGTAATAAGGGAATTCTTGGTATCTATGGGTATATTTCGACTCCTCGTAATTTGGGAGCTTGTGGATTTGGTTTGATGTTGACTCGTAGTGATGAGGGGTGTTCGGTAGCTGATTATGGAGTACCAGGTGCTTATAATGAAGAGTTTACCCCTTCTTATTATTCATTGGTTCAACCTTTTCAGTTAATGTATACAGCTGCTTCCCAAGCTAACCAAATGATTGAAAGTCTTACTGAAATAGAATTCAGCAATAAAGAATTACAGGATGCATATTTGGGGGAGGCTTATTTTCTTCGTGCATTTACACATTTCTTTTTATTCATCAATTATAGGAATATTCCTTTGATTAAAGAATTGCCTAAGGCTCCTAATGAATATAAGCCTCAGGCAACACCTGAAGAGGCTTGGGATTTTATTATAGATGATCTGATCAAAGCTAAAGATTTACTTCCTGACAAGAATTTTTGGGATGCTAAAAATAAAGGACGTGTGACGAAAGCTTCTGCTTATGCACTTTTGGGTAAGTCATATCTTTATAGATCCGGTATTGAACCCAAATATGGAACTTCACAAACAACTTATTATAATGAGGCTGCTGCGGCTTTTGCAGAAATCATTAATGGTAATTGTGGAAACTACAGATTGGTAGATGACTATTCATGGAACTTTGATGTGGCACATGAAAATAATGATGAATCTATTTTTGAAGTACAATTTGTCGGAGTGTTGAATACAGGATTTAACCCAGGATTTGTGGACAGTGGGTTGTTCAATGATGTCCGGTGTAAAATGTGTATAATGAATAGAAGTAGAAATTCGAATAGTTCTGCACAGGTTATGCACAATTGGTTATATGATAAATTTGTAGCGTCAAAAACAGTGACAGGAGAAACTGATCCACGTATGTTTGGTTCGTTTGTTTTTAATGATAATGTATCGGAGATTATACGTCCGAAAGGTATGAAGGTTACTTTTCTTGAAGGGAAGGATTGGGAAGCAGAAATGGGTTCAAAGGAAGGAACATTTGGTGAACAATATGAGTTGGCAATGGGATATAAAATGTGTAGTAGGAAATGGTTGGATTGGACCTTACCTCCGACAGATGATGCTGGTGGGCATTTTTTTAATGGACGTGCACAAGGAGTAAACTGGAGAATGATTCGTTATTCGGATGTTTTGCTGATGTATGCTGAAGCTGTAGTAATGGGAGGGAAAGCCACTGCAAACATAACCCCGTTAGAAGCAATAAACAAAGTACGCGATAGGGTAGGAGTACCTCATGTAACAGAAGCTAATATGAGAACTATTGAAGATGAACGTATTCTAGAACTTACCTATGAAGGCTTCCGATTCTTTGACTTGCTTCGTTGGGGTAAAGTAGTAGAGCGTTTTCGCGAATTGGAAAATACTGATCCTTTGTTTAAAAGGTTTAGCAGGGCTCAATATATGGGGTTTAAGGAAAATAAGAATGAATGGGTTCCATTGCCAATTGATGAAGTAGAGGGTAATCCATATATCACTAAAAATAATCCAGGATGGTAATTAAAAATAGAATAATTATGAAAGTATTTTATTATATTATATGTGCAGCTTGCTTTGCCGGCTGTGTGTCATCTTCCAATGATAAAACGGTGAAAGAGAATGGTAGAACATTGCATAATGGCATTGTGCTGCCCGAGCAATGGCCTCCTAGTATGATTGATGATGGAGTACGTTGCGAAATGTCTTTACCTTATATTTCAAACAAACCGACTGTTATTTCTGTAAATCTAGGACGCCAATTATTCGTTGATGATTTTTTAATTGCAGAAACAGATATGGAGCGTGTTTCCCATAAGGCTATGTTCTATGAGAATAATCCGGTACTTGCTCCGGATAAGGAGTGGGAATACACTTTTGAACGTGCTCCTTATGCTGCTCCTTTCAGTGATGGAATATGGTATGATGAAAGCGAACAAAAATTTAAAATGTGGTATTTGGCTGGTGCCGGATCTATGCACAAACATCGTCAAAGCTTTTATACTTGTTATGCGGAGTCAAAAGATGGGAAGCATTGGGAAAAAGTGAATATGGATATAGTGCCGGGTACGAATATTGTAGATACTTGTGATCGGGATGCGGCTACAGTTTGGCTCGATAAAATGTGTCCAGAACCAGAAAAACGTTTCAAATTCTTCAATGTGGAAAAACATAGTGGAGGATGGAAAATAATTTTAAAATATTCAAAAGATGGTATTCATTGGTCGGAAGGAGTTGCGCAATCAGGACCGGTGGGGGATCGTACCACTGCTTTCTATAATCCGTTTACTCAAAAATGGGCTATTAGTCTACGGCAGGGGAGTAAAGCAGACGGACGCTCTAGAGGCTATTTGGAAAATGAAGATCCAGAGATGGCAGTTAGCGTGGCGCATTCATTGGCTAAAGGAATAAAGGATAAAAATATAGTTTTGTGGTTTACTCCTTCCGATAAGGAACTGCCACATCCTGAATTTCCTGATGTGCGTCCAGCCATTTATAATTTTGATGCTATGCCTTATGAAAGTGTTATGCTAGGGTTCTATGCTATGTGGAAAGGACCAGAGAATGATCTCTGTGGTAAGTTAGGTATTCAGAAAAGAAATGAAATAGGGATGGGATATAGTCGGGATGGTTTTCATTTTTATCGTCCCAGTTATGAACCTGTTATGGGAGTAAATGAAACGGAAGGGGCATGGAACTGGGGAAATATGCAGTCTATTATTGGCGTACCTCTCATTGTTGGTGATTCTTTGTATTTGTATTCTAGTGGAAGAATGAAGAATAAAGTGATGTGGGATGGATTTACTTCTACTGGGTTGGCAACTTTACGTCGTGATGGGTTCGTTTCCATGCATACAGACACAGAAGGGGTACTTGTTACCGAGAAAATAAAGTTTGATGGTAATCATTTTTTTGTGAATGCACAAGCAAAGGATTTGCAGGTGGAGATAATGGATGAAAATGGTAATGTGATTACGGGATTTTCCAGAGAGGATTGTAAGGAAATGAATGATTTGAACAGTACTAAACAATTGGTAACTTGGAAATCAGGTAAAAAACTTGCTGCTCTTTCAGGCAAGATAGTTAAAGTGAAGTTTTATGTTACTTGTGGAGATTTATATGCTTTTTGGATTTCTCCATGGGACACAGGAGAAAGTAGGGGATATACAGGTGGTGGTGGTCCGGGACTCAATCCTTGTGGAATCGATATTAAATAACTGATATGTATAAAACATAGTTGTGTTACATCGTGTATTTTGTTGGTGGCTGCTTCATGAGAATGAAGCAGTCATTTTTTGTATTACAGATAAATTTTGCTTGGTTGAGCTAAGTCAATATTTAAGTATGAGGAAAATGTAGACATAAAAAAAGGAGCAACGCCTTGCTCCAACCTTTGTTAACCTTAAATCTAATACTATGAAAAACACGTTGCAAAGGTACGTGTTTTAGTGAATTTTGCAAATAAAACAACTAAAAAAATATGTTTTCTAACACGTTTTAATACTTTTGTCCTATTTGTTAAGGATGAGGACTTTTTTTATTTACTTGTATTTTGTCTTTTTTACATATAAAACCGTATATTTGTTGCCACTTTTGCAAAAGGATAAAAACGAATGGTTTCAGTAGATAATTTGAAAGTAGAGTTTGGAGTAACGCCTCTGTTTGAGGATGTGTCATACGTTATCAATAAGAGAGATCGTATTGCGCTGGTCGGGAAGAATGGGGCCGGTAAGTCTACTATGCTTAAGATATTGGCAGGAATACAGGCGCCTACTTCAGGTAGTGTTTCTGTTCCGCGTGATGTGACGATAGGCTATCTGCCTCAAGTCATGATTCTGAGTGATAAACATACTGTGATGGAAGAGGCGGAGATGGCTTTTGAACATATCTTTGAGTTGCAGGCTAGTATTGAGAGAATGAATCAGGAGTTGGCGGATAGAACAGATTATGATTCAGAAAACTATCGTAAACTGATTGAGAAATTCACCCATGACAATGAACGCTTTTTGATGATGGGAGGTACCAATTATACAGCTGAGATAGAACGTACATTGATGGGGTTGGGATTTAGCCGGGAGGATTTTAACCGTCCTACATCTGAGTTCAGTGGTGGATGGCGTATGCGTATAGAGTTGGCCAAGTTGCTGTTGCGACGGCCCGATGTGTTGCTGTTGGACGAGCCTACCAATCATCTGGATATAGAAAGCATTCAATGGTTGGAAAACTTTTTGAAGACAAGTGCGGGAGCCGTTGTATTGGTGAGCCACGACCGTGCATTTATTAATAATGTGACCAATCGTACGATTGAAATATCTTGCGGGCATATCTATGATTATAAAGTGGCTTACGATGAGTTTGTGGTATTGCGCAAAGAACGTCGTGAGCAGCAATTGCGTGCATACGAGAACCAGCAGAAGCAAATTCAGGATACAGAAGATTTCATAGAGCGTTTCCGTTATAAGGCTACCAAGGCTGTACAGGTGCAGAGCCGTATCAAGCAATTGGAAAAAATAGTTCCTATTGAAATTGATGATGAAGATAATTCAGCCTTGCGGTTGAAGTTTCCGCCTGCCATGCGTTCCGGCAATTATCCGGTCATTTGTGACGGGGTGAAGAAAGCATATGGCAGTCATATCGTTTTTCACGATGTGACTTTGACTATTAATCGAGGTGAGAAGGTAGCTTTTGTCGGAAAGAATGGGGAAGGTAAGTCCACTTTGGTGAAATGTATAATGGACGAAATCCCATACGAAGGTAAACTGACCATCGGGCACAACGTACAGATTGGTTATTTTGCTCAGAATCAGGCTCAGATGTTGGATGAAAATCTGAGTGTCTTTGATACGATTGATTATGTGGCAAAAGGGGATATTCGTTTGAAGATTCGTGATATTCTGGGAGCATTCATGTTTGGAGGTGAGGCTTCTGATAAAAAAGTAAAGGTACTGTCGGGTGGGGAGCGGAGTCGTCTTGCCATGATAAAACTTTTGTTAGAACCGGTGAATTTCCTTATTTTGGACGAACCTACCAATCATCTGGATATGCGTTCAAAGGATGTATTGAAAGAAGCTATCAAGGAATTTGATGGAACGGTGATTGTTGTTTCTCATGACCGTGAGTTCTTGGATGGACTGGTGACCAAAGTTTATGAATTCGGAGGTGGAGTAGTAAAAGAACACATTGGCGGCATTTATGATTTTTTACAGAAAAAGAAAATAGAGAGTCTGAATGAGTTGCAGCTTTCGGCTTCTCCTACTATGTCTGCCACTAAAAAGGAAGAACTCGAAACGGTTAGTGAGAACAAATTATCTTATGAGGCGCAAAAGGAATTGAATAAGAAAATTCGCAAATTGGAGAAACGAATTGCGGATTGTGAACAGAAAATAGAAAAGCTGGAAACTGAGATTGGCGAGGTGGAAGCTGATATGGCTACTCCCGAAGGTGCATCGGATATGGCTTTGTATGAAAAGCATCAGAAACTGAAAAAGGACTTGGATCAGACGGTAGAAGAATGGGAAACCGTTTCTATGGAATTAGAAGAGATGCAGGGAAGTTAAAGTATGTATCATATATATAGAACAAATGAAAGCAAAACATTATTTACCAATGGCTGTATTGGCTCTGGCAGTAGCTGCTGGATGCGACAGTAAAAAGGAAGCCGTCATGACTTCGGGTATAGACTTGACAAATTTGGACACTACGGCTGTTCAAGGAGCTGATTTTTATCAGTATGCTTGTGGCGGATGGATGAAGAAACACCCTCTGACCAATGAATATTCCCGTTTTGGCTCATTCGATATGCTTGCTGAAAATAATCGGGAACAACTGAAAGGATTGATTGTGGAAATTGCTGCCGGGCAGAATGCGCAAGGTACAATAGGTCAGAAAATAGGGGATATCTATAATCTGGCTATGGATAGTGTGAAACTGAATGCGGATGGAGTAACTCCTATTCAAGCTGATTTGGAAAAGATTGCTTCAGTGAAGGATAAATCGGAAATAGTTCCTTTGATGGCGGAACTGGCTCATAGCGGTGTATTCCCTTATTTCAGTTTCTATGTGGGTGCCGATATCATGGACAGTAAGAGCAATTTGTTTCAATTGTATCAAGGGGGTATCAGTCTGGGTGAAAAAGAATATTATTTGGACAATGATGATGTGACTGTCAATATCCGTAATAAGTATAAGGAACATATTGTAAAGATGTTCCAATTGGCTGGTTTTGATGAGGCTGCCGCTAAAAAGAAAATGGAGGCTGTAATGGATATCGAAACCCGTATTGCAAAAGCTTCTTTTAGTGCGGTGGAACAGCGTAACCCTGCGGCCAATTATCATAAAATGTCTTTGGATGAATTAAAGAAAGAGATTCCGGGCATTGACTGGGATGCTTTCTTGAATGGTATAGGCGTGAAAGGGGTGACTGAACTGAGTGTTTCTCAAGTGGAGCCGATTAAAGAGGTTGAGAAAATTATCAATAGCTTGCCGGTTGAAAATCAGATCGCTTATATGCAATGGAGTCTGATAGACAGGGCTGCCGGTTACTTGAGTGATGATTTGGTGGCACAAAATTTTGATTTTTATGGAAAAACGCTATCCGGCAAACAGGCTAACCAACCTCGTTGGAAGCGTGCTGTAAGTACTGTAAATGGAGTACTGGGTGAAGCGGTAGGTCAGATGTATGTGGAGAAATATTTTCCGGCAGCCGCAAAAGAACGTATGATACAGTTGGTAAAGAATCTGCAGACCGCATTGGGAGAACGTATTCGGAATTTGGAATGGATGGGTGACAGCACAAAGATTAAAGCTATTGAGAAGTTGAATTCTTTTTATGTAAAGGTTGGCTATCCTGATAAGTGGAGGGATTATACCGGTTTGAATATTGAAAAAGATTCTTATTGGGCCAATGTGAAGCGTGCTACAGAATTCGAACTGGATTATATGTTATCCAAGGCAGGAAAGCCGGTTGACAGAGATGAATGGGGAATGACTCCGCAGACTGTCAATGCATATTATAATCCGACCACGAATGAGATTTGTTTTCCGGCGGGTATTCTTCAATATCCGTTTTTTGATATGAATGCTGATGATGCATTTAATTATGGAGCTATTGGCGTGGTTATCGGTCATGAAATGACTCATGGATTCGATGATCAGGGACGTCAGTTTGATAAGGATGGTAATTTGAAAGATTGGTGGACAGCCGAAGATGCCAAACGTTTTGAAGAACGTGCTCAGGTAATGGTGAATTTCTTTGATAGCATCCAGGTTTTGCCGGGACTCAATGCCAACGGTTCTTTGACTTTAGGTGAGAATATAGCCGATCATGGTGGTTTGCAGGTTTCTTTCCAGGCGTTCAAGAATGCGACAAAAGATGCTCCCCTGCTGGTAAAAGACGGATTTACTCCGGAACAGCGCTTCTTCTTGTCATACGCCGGAGTGTGGGCTGGCAATATCCGCGACGAGCAGATTCGTTTGCAAACCAAGTCTGATCCACATTCATTGGGCAGATGGCGTGTGAACGGAGCACTCCCTCAAATAGGTGCATGGTATGATGCTTTTGGCATTAAAGAGGGGGATCCTATGTATTTGGCTCCTGAAAAACGTGTTTCTATTTGGTAAGCTTTGTATGTAAAAGATAATAAGAAAGCATGGTAATTGCTGAGAATTCGGCATTTACCATGCTTTCTTTTTGGAATTTACATGATAAACACCTATTTTTGTGCCCGATGAAACGGAGACGATACATAGCATGGGTATTGATGTTGGTCAGCATTATCATGTTGACAGCATCTGTTCTGCCTCATCATCATCACCGGGAAATTCTTTGTTTGCAGCATGATATGACTTTGTGCGGCTGTCAATGTTCCGTGCAGCATCAGCAGCATAATAATAGTTCTGATGAGAATCATACATGTAATGCCGGATGTGTGACCAAGTTTAAAAGTGTAACTCCGGATCGGGCCCAAGACAGTGTTTCTCCTGATTATTCGTTTTGTTTGCTGTTATATACGGTGACGGATGTATTGGCGCTTTCATTGCGGTTGACAGAACACAACACATTACCTTATAATTACTATTTTTGTTCCTCTTAGGCTCTTGCAACAGTAAATCGGGTCATGATCACGAAGGACACGATCATGGAACGGAGGAAGCACATAATCACGACCACGAAGGGCATGACCATAATCACGAAGGGCATGACCATGAAAAAGAAAACCACGACCATGAGAATGAAGGTCACGAAGGGCATAATCATGAAGCGGAAGCTTCTGCAGCCGGACATTCCGATGAGATAATTCTGGCTCCAGAAAAAGCAAAAGCAGCCGGGGTAGAATCGGAAATAATCCGGCCTGAATCATTCCGTCAGGTGATAACGACCAGCGGTCAGGTGCAGGCAGCACAAGGCGATGAAAGCGTAGTAGTCGCCAATGTAGCCGGTGTGGTTTCTTTCCGCCATCCGGTAACGGACGGTATGAGTGTGAGCAAGGGGGCTCCCATTCTGAATATCTCTGCTGAGAATATGCCGGACGGAGACCCTGTAAAACGTACCCGTATCGCATATGAAACCGCCAAAAAAGAATATGAACGTGCCGCCAAGTTGGTAAAAAGTCAGATAATATCGCAGAAAGATTTCAATGCCATTAAGGAGAGTTATGAAAATGCATTATTGGCATACGAGGCTATTTCAAAGAACCAGACCAAGACAGGTGTGTCCGTCACAGCTCCTTTAGGTGGTTATATCAAGAATTGTCTGGTGCAGGAAGGTGACTATGTGTCGGTAGGCCAGCCTTTGGTGAGTATCACTCAGAACCGTCGTCTGTTCCTTCGTGCAGATGTTTCCGAGAAATATTATGGTTATCTGCATAGCATCCAGTCGGCAAACTTCAAGACTCCATACGATAATAAGGTATATGAGCTGGGTGAGTTGAAAGGGCGTCTGCTTTCTTATGGTAAAGCATCCGGTGGTACTTCTTTTTATGTGCCTGTAACTTTCGAATTTGATAATCGGGGAGATGTGATTCCCGGTTCGTATGTGGAGGTGTATCTGCTCTCGTCGGAAATGCCCGATGTGCTGGCCTTGCCTGTTACGGCACTGACCGAAGAACAAGGTTTGTACTTTGTTTATCTGCAACTGGATGAGGAAGGATATAAGAAACAGGAGGTAACTTTGGGAGCGAGCAACGGAAAGAAAGTGCAGATTCTGACCGGTTTGAAAGCCGGTGACCGTGTGGTAACAAAGGGAGCTTATCAGGTGAAATTAGCGTCGGCTAGCAATGCGATTCCGGCTCATAGTCATGAACATTAATCAGCCGTCCTATGCTAAATAAGATTATACATTTTTCCCTTCAGAACCGTATATTGGTTCTGGTGGCGTCGGTTTTGCTGCTTATCGGCGGTACTTACACGGCTTTTCATACGGAAGTCGATGTGTTCCCCGATTTGAATGCGCCGACTGTAGTGATTATGACCGAAGCGAATGGTATGGCCGCCGAAGAGGTGGAACAATTGGTAACCTTTCCTGTAGAAACTGCCGTGAACGGTGCGACCCATGTGCGCCGGGTGCGTTCATCTTCCACCAATGGCTTTTCCGTTGTGTGGGTGGAATTTGAATGGGATACCGATATCTATCTGGCCCGTCAGATTGTCAGTGAGAAATTGTCCTTGGTCAGCGAGGAGCTGCCCGAGAATGTAGGTAAACCTACCATGGGACCTCAGTCTTCTATTTTAGGTGAGTTGCTGATTATCGGTCTGACTTCGGATACTACTTCCATGCTCGATCTCCGTACACTGGCAGACTGGACTATCCGTCCGCGCCTGCTCTCTACGGGAGGTGTGGCACAGGTTGCCGTGCTGGGAGGTGATATCAAGGAATATCAGGTGTTGCTTGACCCTGCCCGCATGAAACATTACAATGTTACGTTGGCAGAGGTGATGAACGTTACCCGTAACATGAATCAGAATGCCAATGGCGGAGTGATTTATGAATATGGAAACGAATATATTGTTCGCGGGGTGCTTTCCAGTCATGATGTGGATCAGTTGTCACGTTCCGTCATCAAGACGGTGGAAGGGGTGCCCGTTACATTGGAGGATATTGCCGATGTGAAGATTGGTTCGCAGGAACCCAAACTGGGTACTGCTTCGGAGAGAGGAAAACCTGCCGTACTGCTGACCGTTACCAAACAACCCAAGACCGGGACTATTGAACTGACAGAGCAGTTGGAAGCCGCATTGAAGGATTTGCAGAAGAATCTTCCGGCTGATGTACACGTTTCTACAGATATTTTCCGTCAGAGCCGTTTTATTGAAAGCTCTATCGGTAATGTGAAGGATTCGTTGTATGAAGGTGCTGTTTTTGTGGTGATTGTTCTCTTCCTGTTCCTTGCCAATGTACGTACCACGGTTATTTCATTGGTAACCCTTCCGTTGTCATTGATTGTTTCTATATTGACTCTTCACTATATGGGACTCACCATCAATACCATGAGTTTGGGTGGTATGGCCATTGCCATTGGTTCGTTGGTGGATGATGCCATTGTGGATGTGGAAAATGTATGGAAGCACTTGCGTGAGAATCGCTTGTTGCCCGAAGGGGAACGTAAGAGCGTGATTGAAGTCGTGTTCAATGCTTCGAAGGAAGTGCGTATGCCTATCTTGAACTCTACCTTGATTATTGTAGTCAGCTTTGTTCCTTTGTTTTTCCTGACAGGAATGGAAGGGCGTATGCTGGTTCCGTTGGGCATTGCCTTTATTATGGGACACCGTGCAGAAGAGTTGCTGATGTCTATTCCCGAAATACAGACTGTAGCCCGTAAAACGGGACGTGCCGAACTGGATGAGCATGCATTAGGGGTTAACGTGAGTGAAATTGAGGCCCCGTTTGAATTGAAAGACCGTTCCCGCCAGGAACTGGTAGCCGATGTGCGTGCCAAGTTATCTACCATTACCGGTGCGAATATCGAAATAGGCCAACCTATCAGCCACCGTATCGATGCCATGCTTTCGGGTACCAAGGCCAACATTGCCATCAAACTGTTTGGTAATGATTTGAACAAGATGTTTGCCATCGGTAATCAGATAAAGGATGCCATCAGCAGTGTGGAGGGTATTGCCGACTTGAATGTGGAACAACAAATCGAACGTCCGCAGCTCAAGATTGTTCCCAAACGCGAGATGCTTGCCAAATTCGGTATTTCTTTACCGGAGTTTGCCGAGTTTGTATCAGTGAACATGGCGGGTGAAGTCGTTTCACAGGTATATGAAGAAGGCAAAGCGTTTAATCTTATTGTCCGTACCAAGGATGAGGTGCGTGATGAGATGGAGAAGGTGCGCAACCTGATGATTGATACCGGTGACGGTCAGAAAATCCCTGTCAACTATGTAGCCGATGTGGTTTCTGCCATGGGACCGAATACCATCAGCCGTGAGAACGTGAAGCGTAAGATTGTGATTTCGGCCAATACCAGCGGTCGTGACTTGCGCAGCGTGGTGAATGATATACAGGAACGGATTGATGCGCAAATCAAGCTTCCCGAAGGATATCATGTGGAATATGGCGGTCAGTTTGAAAGCGAGCAGGCGGCCAGCCGTACGCTGATGCTCACTTCGTTTATGAGTATCGTGGTTATCTTCCTGTTGCTTTATACCCAGTTTAAGAATGCAGCCCAAAGTGGAGTTATTTTGTTGAATTTGCCTTTGGCGTTGATTGGTGGGGTATTTGCATTGATGATAACAACGGGTGAGATAAGCATTCCGGCTATTATCGGCTTTATCTCGTTGTTTGGCATTGCTACCCGTAATGGTATGTTGTTGATAAGTCATTACAATATGTTGCGCGAAGAAGGTATGGATTTGAAAGAAAGCATTCTTCACGGTTCGTTAGACCGTTTGAACCCTATCCTGATGACTGCGTTGTCTTCCGCGCTGGCTTTGATACCTTTGGCATTTCGTGGCGATTTGCCGGGTAATGAAATACAAAGCCCGATGGCGAAAGTTATTCTTGGAGGTCTTTTGACATCGACTTTCCTGAACGCTTTCATTATTCCGATTGTTTATGAACTGATGAACCGAAAGAAGAAATAATAGAAATAATATGAAACGAATCTTAGTTATAATAGCCCTTTGCTCTCCCTTGCTGATGCAGGCTCAGAGTATTGAGCACATTTTGAAAAGCATCGAGCAGAACAATAAAGAGCTCAAGGCACAGAAACATGCCGCCGATGCGACCAAGATGGAAAACCGGACAAACAACAACTTGCCTGATCCTACGGTGAGCTACAGCTCTTTTTACAGTAATGGTGCCGAAGGTGGTCACGGTACGGAATTCGTTGCTTCGCAAGGTTTTGATTTTCCTACTCAGTATATTGCCCGCAACCGGCAGGCTACTTTGCAGAACGAAGCGGTGGACAAGCAACAACAGGCTGCCCGCCGGGATATTCTGCTGAATGCGAAGAATCTCTGTCTGGACCTTATTCTGTTGAATCAGGAAAAGACATTGATGGATATCCGTATGAAAAATGCGGATGAATTACAGGCACTTTATGAAAAACGTCTGACTACCGGTGATGCGAATATACTGGAAGTCAACAAAATCAAGATGGAGCGTATGAACGTGCAGACGGAAGTTGCCCAAAACAGCGCAGCTCACCGCACTGCCTTGCAGTCTCTGCTTGCCATGAACGGTAACATGCCTTTGGAGTTTGCTGAAACCACGTATCCTGCCATACAGGAAATCAATGATTACAATGTTATGAGGGATGAAGTGATGGCGTCAGACCTTGACTTGCAGGCCGCCGCCGCCACTGCCCGTGCCGCCGAGAAGCAGGTTTCGGTAGACCGCCAAGGATGGTTGCCGAAGCTGGAAGCCGGCTTTCGCCGTAACACGGATGATGCGGTTTCGATGAATGGTTTTGTGGTAGGGGGCTCCTTGCCTTTGTTTCAGAATCGTAAAAAGGTAAAGATAGCCAAGGCACAGGCTATCAGCGCTCAGCTTATGCAAGAAAGTGCTAAAGACCGGGTCGAGGCTTCCCTGATGTCTCTTTTCAATGAGATGCAGCAGTTGAAGGATGCCATGAATGCGTATGATGTCCCTTTGATGTACCGTTCGCTGGATTTATTGAAGCAGGCATTGACCGAAGGACAAATTTCATTGATTGAATATTTTGTGGAAACGGAAAGTATTTATAAGAATCTTCAGGCGTATATGCAGATTGAGAATCAATACCAGAAGGTGATGGCGAATATCTATAAGAACAACCTGTAGGATGTTAATATCCGCTGAGATATAGTAGTGTAGGGGGGATGTTATAGTTGACATCGCCCCTAAAACTTATCTTGTCGGTTCAGTAAGTAAAATATAAAAAATGAATAGGAAATGAATTTAGAAGAGGTATTGAACTTCCGCCGGTCTGTGCGGAGGTATGATAAAAATAAACCGATAGACCCGGAAAAGGTGAAACATTGTCTTGAACTGGCTACGCTGGCTCCCAATAGTTCCAATATGCAATTGTGGGAATTTTATCAAATAACGAATCCCGGACTGATGGCGAAAGTTTCAGAAGCTTGTTTAGGGCAGTCGGCTGCTTCTACGGCTTCGGAAATTGTTGTTTTTGTTACTCGTCAGGATTTGTATAAAAAGCGTGCTAAATTTGTGCTTGACTTTGAAGAAGGAAATATCAGGCGCAATAGTCCGAAAGAGCGTCAGGAAAAACGTATTAGGGACAGGAAGCTGTATTATGGTAAACTGATGCCTTTCATTTATGCAAGGTTTTTCGGGCTTCTAGGGCTTTTCAGGGTGATATTGGCGAGAACCATCAGCCTGTTCCGCCCTATGATGCTGGAAGTTTCGGAATGCGATATGCGTGTGACGGTAAATAAATCCTGTGCCCTTGCTGCCCAAACCTTTATGATTGCCATGGCAAACGAAGGCTATGACACTTGTCCGCTGGAAGGTTTTGACAGTAGGCGGATGAAGAAACTATTGAAGCTGCCCCATGGGGCAGGCATCAATATGGTTATACCTTGCGGCATACGGGATGGGAACAAAGGCATTTGGGGAGAACGGGGCAGGGTTCCTTTCGATGAAATCTATCATAGGATATAAGAGA